>OGXH01002251.1_pt1 | contig 13588 bp, 15 predicted proteins | sample 1576241 | NCBI WGS metagenome assembly OGXH01 (sample SAMEA3541529, study PRJEB24748) | human gut metagenome | biome: human gut; feature: human-associated habitat; material: faeces | place: China | collected 2012
GTGTAATTTGAAATATTTGTCTGAATAACTACACCAAGCCGTTTTAAATCTTCAATCACATCAGGATTGTCAACAAGAAAGCTGTAACGCTCAACATGAGGAATTACGGGAATAAGCCCCTGTTCACTCATAAGCCTGTCGAGCATTTCATACGAATTGTCCGAAAATGTTGCATTATACGGAAACTCAGTGAGAATATAGTTTGAATTTCCGTAGTTTATACCTTTGATATTTTCATTGTTGAAAAGATACTTTGTAACATAAACCTCTGTTCCGAGAACAATATTCATACCGTTCGGAATGTGCGGTTTGAATTTTTCAAACTTTTCCGCCCTCTCGGCAATAAAATCTTCAAGGCTGATTTCATTTGTATAAAAATGAGGTGTAAGACAAACATTCGTTACTCCCTGATTTTTAAGACAGGAGAGCAACTCCAGACTGTCCTCAACCGTTTTTGCACCGTCATCTATACCCGGAAGAATATGAGAGTGCATATCGAAAAGCTGCATACCGTTCACCAATTAAAGTGCCTCACAAACACGGTCGCCCATTTCGTCACAGCCAACCTTTGTGAAACCCTCTTCATAGATATCGGGCGTACGGTAGGTTTCAAGAACCTTTGCAACAGCTGCCTCAATTGCGTCTGCCGCCTCGCTCTGATCAAGTGAATAACGGAGCATCATTGCAACAGAAAGAATTGTAGCAAGCGGATTTGCAATATTCTGACCCGCAATGTCAGGAGCAGAACCGTGGATAGGCTCATAAAGACCAAGCTTGCTGCCCGAAAGGCTTGCAGATGCGAGCATACCGATTGAGCCGGCAATCATTGATGCCTCGTCAGAAAGAATATCACCGAAGATATTTGATGTGAGAATAACATCAAACTGACGGGGATTTCTTACAAGCTGCATAGCGCAGTTGTCAACATACATATGGTTAAGCTCAACCTCGGGATAATCCTCGGCAACTCTCTTAACTGTTTCTCTCCAAAGTCTTGAAGACTCAAGAACATTTGCCTTATCAACGCTTGTGAGCTTTTTATTTCTCTTCATAGCAAGGTCAAAAGCAACTCTTGCAATTCTCTCAACCTCACCGACTGTGTACATTTCCGTATCCCATGCCGCAGGCTGACCGTTAACTTCTTTTCTGCCTCTTTCGCCGAAGTAGATACCGCCTGTAAGCTCACGAACAATCATAACATCGAGGTTGCCGCCGATGATTTCATCCTTGATAGGTGATGCACTTTTGAGCGGTCCGAAAATAACCGACGGACGAAGATTTGCGAAAAGTCCGAGTGCGCCTCTGATACCGAGAAGTCCTGCCTCGGGACGGTTGTTACCCGGCTGTGAATCCCACTTAGGGCCGCCTACCGCACCGAGAAGCACGCTGTCCGACGCCTTACACTTTGCAACTGTTTCATCGGGGAGCGGAACGCCTGTTGCGTCAATAGCACAACCGCCGAGAAGTGCCTCGTCATATGTAACGCCAAAACCAAATTTTTCAGCGGCACAATCAAGAACCTTTACAGCCTGATTTACGATTTCAGGACCGATACCGTCGCCCTTTAAAAGAGTAATTTTATAATCTGCCATTTTTATATCTCCTTAATCAATTGTTTATCAATGGATATTATCCCACAATATACGGCAAAAGATTGTAAACTGCGCTACAATTCTGCCAAAGTTTCAAAAAATCAGTCATTCTCCGACGGAAGCGGAATCGTCTGGAATACTTCGCAGACTTTATCCCTCTGCCAAAGTACGGGAGTAACTCTGAGTGAATAGCCGAAACCGTTGTCCATTGTCCATTCAAACGGTTTTGCCTGCGGAAGTCCGTAGACTGCAAGCAAGGTCATAATAACACCGCCGTGAGTGACAATTACACTTTCGGTAGTACCTGTTTTCATAAGTCCCTCAACAATGCTTTCAAACATTTTGCATACTCTGCGTGTAAAATCGGCATTGCTCTCCCCCCTCGGAGGTTTTACGGAAGAATCACCTGCAAGCCACTTTTCAAAATCGGGATCGTTTTTCAGATCATCGGCAGTTTTGCCCTCCCATTCACCGAAATTACATTCGGAAAGGTTGTCGATAACAAGCGGATTTTGTTCGGGATAAAGAATTTTTGCAGTTTCGGTACAACGCTTTAACGGACTTGTGAACACAACCTGCGTACCCGGATATTTGTACTCATAATCGAGTTTTCTCAAATCCATTCTGCCCCTGTCGGAAAGCGGAGCGTCTGTTGTTCCGATATATTTTCCCGCAAGTGTATCATCAATCGAACCGTGTCTTATAAAATGAATTATGTATGATTTCATAACTTCTCCCATAAACCGACTTTCAGCAAATCGGCACTTGATTATTTACAAAAAGTAAATTTTGTATTATACTGTCTGTATAGAAAGTATATTGCTGTAAATGCTTTCAATGTACTGACTATGCACTATATATTATTAGAGCAAATTCTGCTTTGCTTTTTCTGACAATCAAGTTAATTATACTATCTTCAAAAATGAGGTGTCAAGTCTTGAACAAAGATTTTCCGAGAATTATAACATTTCTTCGTAAAGAAAGAGGTTTGAGTCAAAAACAGGTTGCAGGCGATATGGGAATTTCCCAGGCACTTTTGTCACATTATGAAAAGGGAATCCGTGAATGCGGTCTCGATTTTCTCGTAAAAACAGCCGAATACTACGGTGTTTCAACCGATTATCTTCTCGGCAGAACCATACAGAGAAATTTCACAGCCGATCCTTTTGAGGCTGCCGAAAAAGAGGTTGTCATCAATACCGAAAAAGGCAGTATGATAAACAAAATAAACCGCAGTCTTTTGATGAACACCACCTCGGTAATCTACGATTTGCTTGCAAAAATCGGCAACAAGCACCTTACAAACGCAGTCAGCAACTACCTTATGAGCGCCGAATATGTAATTTTTCGCACAATTTATAATTCCGAAAAAAATAACTCGCAAACTATGTTTTTGCTTGATAAGAACCGCTACAGAAATCTCACGGACGCATCAATGATTCTTGACCTTGAAATCATCAACGAACTTATCGAAACTGATGAGCTTACCCTCACCCTCTCTCCCGATGTCATTTCGGTATGTTTTGAAAAAGATGCCCCGTCACTATTCAACCTAATTCAATATTCCGAAAGAAACATAAAAAATGTCTATGCAGGAAAAAGATGATTTTTAACTGCTTTTCAGAATAATAAGTTTACTTTCGTGCTACATATACGCTTATAATGTAGCATAGAAGTAAAGTAACACAACAAACAACGGTCGGTTGGCTTGGAGTTTTTCTCAAGCTGAACCGACCGTTTTGTTGTCTGTTTATTTTCTTTTTTAGCATTATCCGTATGTAATGCGGAATTATGCATTAAGACCGAACGAGATTGATATTGCGTTATTTATTTCGTTCATAGAATTTTCATCAACAGTACCCATTTTTTCTTTGAGCCGCTTTTTGTCGATTGTTCGTACCTGTTCAAGCAGAACCACGCTGTCTTTGGCGAGTCCCGAGCTGTCAGCGTGCAATGGAATGTGGGTAGGCAAATTCGCCTTTGACTGCTGACTTGTGATTGCGGCGGCGATTACAGTCGGACTAAATCGGTTGCCGACATTATTCTGAACAATAAGCACAGGTCTGATTCCGCCCTGCTCAGAGCCTACAACAGGACTCAGGTCGGCATAATAGATATCTCCTCTTCGTATATTCAAGGCTTTCACGCTCCAAATAATTGTTTACTTGTATTTTTGCCTTTCCAAAAGCTTTTATACAGCTATTACATAATATTTTTGAGCGTAAAATTTGTGAATCGGTTCAGCCGTTTGCATCTTTCACATCGGAAAGCACCATTTCGTAATCTTCGCCGTCAACGCTGATTTTGCTTATACAGCCCTTTGAATTTGTGCTGACAACGGCTTTGCCGAACGCTGAATCAAGTCTGTATGTACACACATCTTCGCACTTCCCCTCAAAAACCGCCCTTCCGTCTGCAATTCCGTATAAAATTTCTTTTGTAATATTCGGGAAACTGCTTTCGGGAATGTACGCTTCATCGGCGGAGCAAATCATATTCTCCCTTGAAATTTCAATATCCGAACCCTTGTATGTAACCGACAAACCGCTGACCGTGTTCGGAGAATCAAGCGAAATGTTGATGAGTTTTTTACCGCTTGCAGACAGCTTTCCCTTAATGTTCATTTTTCTGTACTCACAGCTGAAATCGGCAATAAACGAGGATTTCGGAGAAAGATTTTCCTGCACTTCATCACACCCCGTAATGATAAAAACGGGCATAACAAAAAGGACACATAATGCAATCAAGATTTTCCGTGCCATAAGACACCTCCCGATACATTATATGTCCCGTGAATTTTTTAATACATTGTACAAATAAGTGTGTGATAATAAAAGCTATAAATTACTTTTACCATAATTACAATTACTACAAAGTGTTTGTAAATTTTCAAGTAAAGTTTCCCCACCTTTTGACCAAGGAACTATATGGTCTATATGTAGTTCAATGGATGGATTGGTAGCAGGAGATGCTCCACATATGCAACATTTGAAATTATCTCTTTGCATAACTTTAAATCTAAGTCTTAAATTAACCTCCCTACTCGTTTTGTGTTTATCATCTAAAGTATCTTCCGTTGTGGTCATAGGAAATTCAGAGCAATCATTATTCTTTAAAAAAGCACTACTATTATTACTGTCATCACTTTTATTAATGTAATTAAGAAAAGCATTCAATGTATTTCTCCAACCACCAAATCTTCTTGTATAAGTATTTAATGAGTAAACTGAAGTTCCTTTCTTAATGTCAGTAGTAGTAGGTTGTCTACCCAAAACAGTCCATAATCGCTCAATTTCACAAAATAAATTTTCATTTGTAATATTTCTATTTACATTAAGTGGAAGATTAGACATTTTTAAAACATTGTTCCAACTACCAAATTTATGTTCTAAAGTAGAAGAGGAATATTTTCCATACGTGTCATATTGTTCACGTGTTATCGTTTCTGCATTAAGCTTCTCCTTTATGGCTAATATATCCTCAATGACATTTGCTGTGGTACAATCAACAGCAAAACTATGTCCACTAATATCCAATCCACACATAATTAATGTATTTTTCCAAGAACCAAACTTTCTTAAATAAGTGGAGGAATAAAATCTCCCATGGGAATTATATTCTTTCATTGTTAATGTATTCTTCTTTAGCAATTTTGCTACTAACACTACATCGTCAATTAACTCTTTTTCAGAAATATTTCTATGATAATCATTTAATTCAAAATTCATATTACAACCAGCTTTCTTTAAACAACATTAGAAACATAAGTAAGGTATGTTTATTTTTTAGGCAACTCACTTTTAAGTATAGCACGCATTATTTCTTCAGCATCAATAAATTTGTAGGGTTTAAATTTAACATAGTTATAAAAACTTATATCCACCCAGTTGTTTATATAATTTATTAAGTCTTGATTAATTGCATCAAATGAATTCCAAAATTCATCATTATCGAAATGATTTTCTAAACACCTTTTCAAAAGTAATTTTGCAGCACCAAACTCAAATTCATAATCATCTAAAATTTTGTTTAATTTTTCATCATATATTCCATTGATATTAAGAATATATTGCTGGTGTTTGATCTGTCTTATAGCTTTTTCAATTTCTTCTACGCTAAATACTAAGCTTTCATTCAAAAAGCAACTTAGCATTTTCTGTTTGTTGTCATCACTTTCCATAAATTTATATTTGGCTATCTCATACCATTCAATCCAGGTGTATTTTTTATCACGATATCCTTCATCTCTATAAGCAGCACTACAAAAATGTGACCAAGTTTCAATATACCACACTATTTTGCCTTTAAGATCGGAATACACTGTATCATAGACACTAATTGCTTTTTTATTTTTTTCATTAATATTACCGATATCAAGCAATAATGCTATAAATATAGATGCTACACATCCAAATGCTAAATTTTTCATTATTTCAGATATAATATTATGAGTAATATTATCACTAATAACCGAAACAATCATCATTACTACAGATATTCCACCGATTAAACTATACATTTTCCAATTTATTCTATAGGGCTTTTTAATATGTCTTTGCAATTTTAGTTTCCTTTCCGTTTTTTATAACATTCTGTAAAGTTTTACAATATGGGAGGTTTCTTTAAGATGGTTTGTTGAAATTCCCGTTCGCCGCTACAGTGGAACATTATCTTTGCTACATTTATATAATCTGACTTAATATAAAAATTGAGTTGTTACTTGCGGGCGGATAATATCCGCCCCTACAAAATCGTCATCATTTTCACAACTTTTTTTCGCAAAAAGATTCCCGTTTCTTACTTGTATTTTAAATCAAAAACCGCAACGCTTATAGGCAAGGGGAATACAATTTATCAGGTCTGTGGGGAGCATTGAGATTTTGCCGTATTTTTCGGCGGCAATATCGCCTGCAAGACCGTGGAGATATACTGCCGCTGCGGCTGATGAAAACGCACTTGCGCCCTGTGCAAGAATTGATGCGGTCATTCCTGCAAGCACATCACCGCTGCCGCCTGTTGCCATGCCTGAATTGCCTGTAGGGTTCACAAGCACATTGCCGTTTGGCGAGGCAATTACCGTTCCTGCTCCTTTGAGAACGGTTACAACACCGTACTTTTGTGCAAAATCGAGGGCAACTCTCTCCCTTTCCGCATTTACAAGCGGAGTTGCAAGACCTGTAAGTCTTGACATTTCGCCCGGGTGAGGAGTAATTATAATCGGTGCTTTTTTCCTTAAGAGAATTTCAGGCTGTTTTGCAACACAATTGAGTGCATCTGCGTCAAGCACAAGCGGTGTTGTGGAATTTTCTATTAAAGAAAATACAATTTTTAATGTATCGTCGCACACACCGAGTCCGCAACCGACAAGAGTTGCAGAGGATTTGCACGATTCGCTGACTAAAAACGGAACATTTACCTTTGAGATTCTGCCGTCTGCATTTTCGCTGAGAGGATAGTAAACGCTCTCAAGAATCGTTTGGGCAACAATCGGGTAAATACTTCTCGACAAGGCACATTTTGCAAGACCTATGCCCGTTCTTAACGCACCCTTTGCCGACATAACCGCCGCCCCTGCCATTCCGTAGCTTCCGCAAACGCAGAGCAATGAACCCAGAGTTCCCTTGTTTGCATCATCGGGGCGTTCAAAAATTGCACTTTTTACAACATTTACATCTGTTACTGTCATACAATCAACTCATTTTTCTTTTATAGAATAACTGAACCACAATATTCTTGTTGAGGTGCGGTTTCATACCGTTGAGAATATCCTCGTTCGGAGTAAAAACGAGAAGACATCTGCCGTATGCAGGACTGTTGAAAACAGCAAAATAGTTTTCGTCCTTGGAGTCAATATCTCTTGCGGCGATAAAAGTTTTGAGAAATCTCATCTTCTTGATTTCGGTATCGTCTTTTTCAAGTCTTTCAATCTCGTTAATCTGAATTTTGCAGATATTTTTTCTCTTGCGAAGTGCAATAACCTTGGCAACAGTAAGCTCGTTGCCCGAAACCGAATATTCAAAATCAACCTTTTGAATACTGAACACATACCAAACAACATAAATTCCGCCTACAAACACGAAAAAAGCCACATAGATAAGATATGCAATTGTTGCAAAAGCAAGTAAAAACAATGTTGTCGGTACTAAAATAAGCAAAAGCACCGAAACAATTTTTATAATCAGATTTTTAGGTTTGTTAACCCGTCTTACAACCTGTTCGTTAAAATTATTCAATGTATTTTCTCCTTTATGATTGATATTTCATATGATATCACAGGCTGTTGTATTTTTCAACAAAAGATACAAAAACTCTTGCAAAAAAAATGTTTTGGTGTTATCATAGAAAAAGATAACATGATGACGAAGAAAGTAGCGTTTGCGTGATACCGTCAAAGAGAATGTGTGCCGAGGCTGAAAGCATACAACGGTGTTGCAGGTGTGAAGTTCCCTTCCGAGTGGTGAGGTTGAAATTTTCAGTAGATCTCAACGGCTGACTCCGTTACAGGTTGTGAAAGTGTCTGCTTTCGGGAGTGTTTGCTTTGATGCAAAAATCAGGGTGGTACCACGGATTATTTCGTCCCTGCGTAATTGATTTTACGCAGGGCTTTATTATTTTTACGGAGGTAATTTATGAACGAGAAATTATTAAGTTTAAAAGACGAAATCAAGTCAAGACTCGGCGAAACACAAGATTTGACCGACCTTGATAAAATCAGAGTTTCTTATCTTGGCAAAAAGGGCAGTATCACGGCTCTTTTAAAGGGTATGAAAGACCTTCCCAACGAGGAAAGAAAAACTTTCGGCGCTGAGGTAAACAAGCTCAAAGCACAGGCCGCACAGCTTATTGAAGAAAGACTTGCGGAACTTAAAGAAAAGGAAATTCAGCGTGAAATCGCCTTGATGCCGCAGTTTGACATTACATCGCCTGTTGCGCTTGCAAGGGGTTCTTATCACCCAATCACCCTTGTTCAGAGGGAATGCGAAAAGATTTTCTCATCAATGGGATTTAACATTGAGGACTACTCCGAAATCGTAACCGACTACGAATGCTTTGAGGCTCTTAACATTCCTAAGCACCACCCCGCAAGAGATATGCAGGACACTTACTACCTTGACAACGGTCAGCTTTTAAAGTCACACACATCAGCCGCACAGAACGCAATTCTTAAAAAGTACGGCAAGGGACTTATTGAAAACGGCACACCTATAAAAGCCATCTTCCCCGGCAGATGCTTCAGAAACGAGGCTACGGACGCTTGTCACGAAAACACATTTTTCCAGATGGAAGGCGTTATGGTTGACAAGGACATTTCAATTTCAAACCTTATCTACTTTATGAAAACAATGCTTTCCGAGGTATTCAAAAAGGATATCAAGGTAAGACTTCGCCCCGGCTTTTTCCCATTCGTTGAACCGGGTTTTGAACTCGACATCAGCTGTCTTATCTGCGGCGGCGAGGGTTGTCCGTCATGTAAGCACAGCGGTTGGCTTGAGCTATGCCCCTGCGGTATGATTCATCCAAATGTTCTGCGTGAGGGCGGAATTGATCCCGAAAAATACACAGGCTTTGCGTTTGGTCTCGGTCTTACAAGACTTGCAATGATGAAGTACGGAATCAAGGATATCCGTGACCTTAACAGCGGCAGTCTTAAAGCACTTTCACAGTTTACTGATGACGAATAAGAGAGGAGATACAAAATGTTTTTATCTATGAACTGGATTCAGGACTTTGTTGATTTGAGCGGTCTTGATAAAATTGAACTTATCCGCAAATTTTCTCTTTCCACAGCCGAGGTTGAAAACGATATTCTCCGCAAGGGCAGTGCAATCAGCGGTATTGTTGTAGGTGAAATTAAGTCGGTTGAAAATCATCCCGATTCAAAAAAACTTCATCTCCTCAAAATTGATGCAGGCGAAGATGAACTTATTGATGTTGTCTGCGGTGCTCCGAATGTAAGAGTCGGTCTTAAAACCGCTTTTGCAAAGGTTGGCGCTAAAATCGGCGAAATCACGATTACACCAAGACCTCTTGCAGGCTTTACATCAAACGGTATGTGCTGCAGTGAGGCTGAAATCGGTATCAGCGACGACAACTCGGGCATTATGGAAATTACAGATGATGTTAAAAACGGCACAGACCTTAAAGATATCTACGAAATTGACGATATCGTTTTTGAGGTTGATAACAAGTCGCTTACAAACCGTCCCGACCTTTGGGGACACTACGGAATTGCAAGAGAATTTGCCGCACTTGCAGGCAGAGAGCTTAAACCTTTTGACCTTGACGATTTAAAGGCATATGACGGTCTTAAAAAGATTGATATGAAGATTGAGGACACTCTCTGTCAGAGATACAGCTGCTTACAGATTGAGAACATCAACCGCAATGTCAGCCCCGTAAATATGAGAATCCGTCTTTTCTACTGCGGTATGAGAGCAATAAACTATCTTGCCGACCTTACAAACTACCTTATGCTTGAAATGGGACAGCCGATGCACGCTTTCGATTCAAGAAAGGTTGAAAAAATCAGAATCAAGCGTTTTGACAAGCCCTTCACTTTCAAAACACTTGACGGTGTTGAAAGAAACATTGACGAAAACACACTTATGATTTGCAACGGCAACACTCCTGTAGCAATTGCCGGCATCATGGGCGGTCTTGATTCGGAAATTGTTGACGATACAACTACTCTCACACTTGAATCCGCAACATTCAACGCAGTTTCCGTAAGAAAGTCAACAGTAAGACTTGCTCACAGAACAGACGCATCAATGAGATATGAAAAATGTCTTGATCCTGAAATGACTGTTACTGCAATTGCAAGATTTGTATATCTTCTCAAAAAGTATGACAGCGACATCAAGGTTGTTTCTTCGCTCACAGACGAGTACGCATTCAGGTATGACACAGTTGTTCTTGACTTTGACAAAAACTTTGTTGACCGCTACACAGGCATTGAAATCAGCAACGACAGAATTGTTGCAACACTCGAAAGCCTCGGCTTTAAGGTTGAGCTCAACAACGATAACTTCAGCGTAACGGTTCCAAGCTGGAGAGCAACAAAGGATGTTACAATCAAGGCTGACATCATTGAAGAAATCACCCGTATTTACGGCTATGACAACTTTGAAATTCACACAACACGCTCTCCCCTCTACCCCGTAAGAGCAAGCGTTGTTAAAACTACGGAAAACAAGATCAAAGATATGCTTGTTAAGAGATACAATCTCCACGAACTTCACTCATATGTATGGGCATACAACGATGAACTCAAGGCAATTGACATTCCTGTTGAGGATAATGTTAAGCTTGCAAACGCAACTAACCCGAATATTGAAACATTAAGAAATTCAATTGTTCCCACACAGCTTTGTCAGATTAAATCAAACCTTTCATTCTCAAACGATTTCGGTATTTTTGAAATTGGCAGAGTTGTAAACGGTCTTGATGAAAACGGTCTTTGTATTGAAAACAAAAAGCTTGCAATCACACTTTACAGCAAGACAAGAAATGTTAAGGACATCTATTTTGAACTCCGTGACATTCTCGCAGTTGTAACAGATGAAATCAAGCACAAGGCTCTCACATTTGAAAAGGCTGAACCGACTCACAGCTACGAACACCCCGTAAACCTCTATTCGGTATGTCTTGACGGCAGAAATATCGGTACAATCGGCATTGTTCATCCGACAGTAAACAAGAAGATTGACAAAAAAGCCGCAATCGTATTTGCAGAAATTGATGTGAACGCTTATGCAAACACAGATGCCGCTCCGATTGTTTATGACGAACCGTCAAAGTTCCCGCCGATGGACTACGACATCAGCGTTGAAGTTCCTCAGGGAATGTTCTTCTCACACCTTGCAGAGTGTTGGAAAAACGAAGGCGGAGAGATTCTCAAAAGCACAAAGATTGTTGACACATATGACACAGATACAGTTCACAGCGTAACAATCCGCTTTGAGTTCTCATCAAATGAAAGAACACTTTCATCAGCCGAGGTTCAGAAGATTATGGACAGGATAATTTCAAATCTTTCTGAAAACGGAGTAAAGCTCAGAGGCTAAAAATTATGGGGGCGGTTTTTCCGTCCCCTTTTTGTGACATAATCTGACAAGCATAAGATAAAATTAAAAAATATTACTGCTGTTTTATCACACAAAGCAATGTTTTTGACATTGAAATAACATAAATTAGGCATATTTATTAAAAAGTGCTTGAAATTTACTTTGAAATATGGTATAGTAGCAGAATAGGAGGTGTTTCAGTATGTTGGATAAAACAATGATTTTTTCTCTTGGTGAGGAAAAAGATGACCAGATAAAAGCAGGGCTTACAATCGTTTATGATGCCCTCCGCCAAAAAGGATATAACCCTATTAATCAGATTGTGGGATATATTTTAAGCGAGGATCCGACCTATATTACAACATATAATAACGCTCGCAACATCATCAGCAAGATCGACCGTGACGACCTACTTGAAGCACTGGTAAAATCGTATCTTAATGTTTAAGAAAGGATGATGCCTTGTGGCAGATACCAAAAAGACCGAAAAGAAATTTTCGACTTACAAGGGCAGACCGCTCGTTCGTTGCAATGACGAGATTTACTACGGCAGTATGGAAGAACCGTATGTTATAAGAATGCAAATCAAAAGCAAAAAGGATGTCAACGGAACTGAGATTGCCGATAAGGTAACAGTTCAGCTAATGGCTACAGACCCCTATCTTTCACCGAGAAAACAGCTTGTTAAGTCAAGCGAGAAAAAGGGATTGTTCCTTGCTATGGATATTGCAGACATCTGGCTTGAAAGAGCCCTTGCAAACAAAATGTAATTTAACATTGAATTTACGGTGCAGTCAATTTGATTGCACCGTTTTTTCGTATAACAAACACCCATTCCCACAATCTCAACCGTAGCGGCGGTCAGTGACCGCCAATTGATTTGGTTGTAAAACTAAATCAACCCGTAGGAGCGAACTAAGCAAATAACTTCACCATAACGGGAGAACGAGGTTCTCCCCTACAAACGATACACAGCTTTCATATCATCAAATGATATTTGCAAAAACAAAATGTATCTTAAAAGCGGGCGTCCAATGAACGCCCCTACTGATAAACAATCACCTTTTAAAATCACCTCAATAATTAACATTTATCATACAGAAAAAGCACTCTGCATTTCTGCAAAGTGCCTTAATTTAAAATATTAAGTTCAAAATAAATCGCTGTGTGAACCTGTTCTTGACAAAACAAGAACGAGTTCGTTGTTGTTGACTTGATAAATGAGCAACCAATCGGGTGCAATGTGACATTCTCGAAAGCCGTTATAATTACCCGAAAGATTGTGATCTTTGAATTGTTCGGGCAACGGTACTTCATTCGCGAGCAATTCAACTATCTTTTCAAGCCTTGAAATATCATAACCATGCTTTTTTATTCTTTTAAAATCCTTTTTAAACAGGGTATGATACTTAATCGTCAGCATTCAAGTCCTCCATAAGCTCGCTTAAAGAATTAAAAGGACCGTGAAGATTTTTGCCCTCTCTGACATCCTGCATAGCCTGCAAGGTTTCTGCATTTGGCTTATCAAGTTTGATTTCAAACGGTATGCCGTTCTCCCTTACAATCTGTTTGAGATAGATATTGATTGCTGTTGACATATTCAAACCGAGTTCGTTTAGCAATGTGTCAGCTGTTTTTTTAAGATTTTCATCAACTCTGACATTCAGATTTGTTGTTGCCATAAAATCAACTCCTTTATATCTGTATATGTATAATATCACATGCAAATCACAAAGTCAAGCAATTATAATTACGCTGTCATTATTTTGCACATTTTTACACACAATAAAACAAAGGTCGGGAAACAGAGCATTTCATTTTACACACTCTCTTCCCGACCTTAATTTTCAATTTTACATTTTAAATTTTCAATTTACTTTGTATCCTGCGTCCTCTACTGCTTTTTTTAGAACGGAATCTTCAACATTT
>OGXH01002255.1_pt1 | contig 13569 bp, 14 predicted proteins | sample 1576241 | NCBI WGS metagenome assembly OGXH01 (sample SAMEA3541529, study PRJEB24748) | human gut metagenome | biome: human gut; feature: human-associated habitat; material: faeces | place: China | collected 2012
TACAATTTTGAGCCACAACTCACAACCGGGAATTTTACACGCATTTTCACCGATGATCATCATGTCGGCTGATGAAATTGCTTCGACTGCCCCTTGGATCGTCTTCTGGTCAAGTCCCTCTTCATAAAGTACTACGTCCGGCTTAATCATCCCACCGCAACTGCATCTCGGAATTCCTTCTGAATTCTTCACATATTCCGCATCATAGAACTTCCCACATTTCATACAGTAATTTCTGTGGATGCTTCCATGAAGTTCATAGACGTTTCTACTTCCTGCCGCCTGATGCAGTCCGTCAATATTCTGTGTCACAACAGCCTTCAATTTTCCGGCCTGCTCCAATTCTGCCAGTTTCAGGTGGGCAGCATTTGGCTTCGCATCCAAAATCATCATCTTCTCTTTATAAAACTCATAGAATGCTTCCGGATATTTCATAAAAAAGCTATGACTGACCACCTGTTCCGGTGAATACTTATATTTCTGATGATAAATTCCTGTTGCACTTCGAAAATCCGGAATATTACTTTCTGTTGATACACCGGCTCCTCCGAAAAACACAATCCGGTTACTCTCATCAATCATTTCCTGCAGCTGCTCAATCTCTTTCTCGTACATCTTGCATACTCCTTTCTCAAACCGCACTTGCCAGATTCCTGTCACCTTAAGGCACACTGCCTTCTGCACCGGTGAAATGTTTACAAGGACTTTCCTAATATATTAAAAAGACAGGTCCGTCCTTCACCTGCATTCAGCTGTGTCTGACTCCCTGTCTTTTCTTAAGTAAACCTGTTCCCGGTACGTCCGGAAAGCGATCTTATATCTTTTATTTATATCTTACAGATCGATTTTTCCTGTTGTATCTCCATTAACAACATAATATGCTGCTGACTCTTCCGGTTTCAGATAAATCTTAACATCTTTCATGTCTCCGACTTTATTCTTCAAATCCTTTGTCCATACATCTTTGACTTTCTTAAGGATCTCTTTCTCTGTATACTCTTTACCAGAGAACTGAAGGAAGAATTCTGTCTTCAGCTCAGCTTTCTTTGTAGTCTTGGCTGCTGTCTTCTTAGCTGCTGCTTTCTTTACAGTCTTCACAGCCTTTTCAGCTGTATCTTCCGCTTTTGCTGCAACCTTCTTAGCTGCCTTCTTCACCGTCTCTTTTACTTCTTCTGCCTGAACTTCTGGTGTATCTACCAGCACTGCTGCCTTTGTTTCAAGTTTCTTTGTTGTGTCTTTCTTTGTCTCGATTGCTTTCGCAGCTGCTGTCTCTTTCTTCTCTGCCTTTACTGTTGCTGTTTCAGCTTTTGTTGTTGAAGATGTCTTCTTTGTTACCATACTTGTTTCCCTCCTAAAATACACACCCAAGTATATTGGCACTACCTCATTACAATGTGATTCTTAACGCGAAATAATGACAAGAACTTTTGTCCGTAATGATAAATTATTCACGATACGGATTATTGTAACTCATTTTTGACAAAACGTCAAATTTTCCTTGATAATTATCATTTTATTCCTCAGAAGAATAGCCCCTGAAAAATTCTGAAAGTCCGTCCAATGTCTTCATAAGAACCGGAATCTCTTTTTCATCCAGTCTGTTCAGCACAGCATTTGTCATCTCCCTGTGAAACTCCTCATGATGATAGTAAGCCTTCTCACCTTTTTCTGTCAGCCAGATATACACCACTCTTCGATCCTCTTCACCGCGGGCACGCATTACATACTTCTTGTTTACCAGCCCATTCACCGCTGTGGTCAGAGACCCTGCCGTAATCTTCATCTTCTTTGCCACTACAGACATCGTTGTCTTTCCTGAAACACCGATTGCTTCTATTATATGCATATCGTTATTTGTGATGTCTTTAAACTCCTCTGTAATGATTGCCTTTTTCTCCAGCTCCCAGATTTCATTAAATAAATGTACCAGAATGTCATTGATGGTATTATACGCATCCATCTTTTTTCCTCCTCGTCTTCTACTGTTCTCTGATCTCTTCAAACAGCTCTTCTCTATTCAATCTTCCGGGATCACTTTCATTCTGGTCTGCTATCTTAATTCAGACAATACCATGTTTTCTATCTCTTACATTCGACGAAATCTGTCGTATCTTCTATCTGTCAGTTGTTTTTCTGAAAGGCTTCCATATTGTTCAAGGAAATGTTCCATCTTCTCTTCCAGTTCACAGAGCACAGGAACCATCGTATCTTCCCGGTACACTTCAGGCTCGCAAATTATTTCTTCGATCACCTTAAGTTCCTTAAGATCTGCTGCTGTCAGACGCATCACCCCTGCCGCCTCCGCAGGACGGCACCATTGCCAGCGTCAATGTGCGCAAGCGCTCTCTTGCTGTCTTTCCACAAAATGCTTGCAAACCCTTCCGGTGAAAGTACTGAATACACTGCATTCTCCATCATCCACACTTCATCTGCAACTGCAAGTGCAAGCGCACCACCGCTTCCACCTTCTCCGATTACAATTGAAAGAACCGGCACTTTCAAAGCTGACATCTCATACAGATTCCGGGCAATTGCCTCACCCTGTCCACGCTCTTCTGCCTCCATTCCGCAGAAAGCCCCCGGAGTATCCACAAAACAGATGACCGGACGCTGGAACTTCTCTGCCTGTTTCATCAGACGCAGTGCTTTTCTGTAACCTTCCGGAGACGGCATTGCAAAATTCCGTTCCAGATTCTCTTTCGTTGTCTTTCCTTTGCACTGGGCGATCACAGTAACTGCTTTTCCATGAAAATACGCAATTCCGCCTACTACTGCCGGATCATCCTTATAATATCTGTCTCCATGTAATTCTACAAAATCTGTAAACAGTCTGTCAATATAATCCTTACCGACCGGGCGTTCTTTTTCCCTGGATTTCAGAACACGCTCCCAGGCTGACACATTTTCTTTTACTGCAGATATGTTTTTTCTGTTCTCTTTTTTCTTTTCCGGACATTCTTCTTTCTTTTCATCTGTAACCGTATGCATTTTCAGAATCTGCCCCAGTACTTCCTTCATCTCATCCCTGGTTACGATTCGATCAACAAATCCATGCTCAAGAAGAAATTCTGCTCTCTGAAACCCTTCCGGCAATTTCTGTCCGATCGTCTGCTCGATCACACGCGGACCGGCGAATCCGATCAAAGCTCCCGGTTCTGCAAGAATGATATCTCCAAGCATAGCAAAACTTGCTGTGACACCTCCCGTAGTTGGATCAGTCAATACCGGAATATAAAGAAAGCCTGCATCACTGTGGCGTTTCAGTGCCGCTGAAGTCTTTGCCATCTGCATCAGGGAAATGATTCCTTCTTGCATACGTGCGCCTCCGGAACAGGTAAAAAGAACAACAGGAAGCCCCTCCTCTGTTGCACGCTCGACTGCACGGGTAATCTTTTCTCCTACCGCATGTCCCATACTGGCCATCATAAATCTTCCGTCACAGACCCCGATCACAACCGGATATCCACAGATTGTTGCTTTTCCTGTGACAACCGCTTCATCAAGCCCTGTCTTTGCTCTTAAAGCTTTGACTTTTTCTGTATAGCCCCGGAAATCCAACGGATTCTCCGGTCTTTCCCCTTCATCGATCCTTGCATCCCATTCTTCAAAAGAGCCTGCGTCTGTCACAAGCTCAATTCTCTTATATGCCGGAATACGAAAGTATCCATGACATTTAGGACAAATATATTTTCCGTTGATTACTTCATCTGTTAAGATTGCCGCACCGCATTTATTACATTTTTTCAAGATTCCTTCCGGTGCTTCCGGCTTTCTTCTGTTTCGTGAATGAATCGAAGTGATCTTCTCTCCGGTCTTTTTAAACATATTATGCAGTCTCATTCATCATTCCTCCGATAAACTCCACATCAATATCTCCAGATATGAATTTTTTATGATTCAAAATCTCATACTGATAATCAATATTTGTGTCCACACCTTCAATAATAACTTCGCCAAGTGCGCTTCTCATTTTACGGATAGCCTCTTCTCTGTCGTCAGCATGTACGATCAGTTTCGCAAGCATGGAATCATAATAAGGCGGAACTTCATATCCTGTGTAAATTGCACTGTCTACACGTACGCCTTCACCACCCGGGAAATGTACATCTGTGATTTTTCCAGGAGACGGGCGGAAATTCTTTTCCGGGTTCTCTGCATTAATCCTGCATTCGATCGCGTGACCTGTGATCTTGATGTCTTTCTGCTGAAGCTTTAGTCTCTGTCCGTCTGCAATCTTAATCTGCTCTTTGATCAGATCGATTCCTGTCACCCATTCTGTCACCGGATGTTCTACCTGAATTCTTGTATTCATTTCCATAAAGTAAAAGGCTCCACTCTTTTCTAAGAGAAATTCAATCGTTCCGGCATTCGTATAATGAGCTGCCTTCGCCGCTTTCACAGCCGCTTCTCCCATCTTCTGTCTCAGTTCCGGAGTCAGTGCTTCTGACGGAGATTCCTCGATCATCTTCTGATGATTTCGCTGAATGGAACAGTCTCTTTCTCCAAGATGGACCACATTTCCATACTTATCTGCAAGAATCTGGAATTCTATATGTCGCGGATGTTCTACAAAATGTTCCAGATACATTGTTCCGTCTCCGAATGCCATCTGCGCTTCTTTCTGTGCTGTCTGGAAACTTGCCTGGAACTCGTCCGGTGTCTGTGCGACACGCATTCCTTTTCCCCCACCGCCAAGTGCTGCCTTAACGATGATTGGATAACCAATCTCACCAGCGATCTTCTCGCCTTCTTCTACGGTATAGACAGGCTCCTTGCTTCCCGGAATAACCGGAACACCTGCTTCCACCATCGTATTTCTTGCAACGGATTTATTTCCAAGAGCACTGATCACCTTTGAATCCGGTCCGATATATGTGATCTTGCACTGTTCACACAGTTCTGCAAATTTGCTGTTTTCAGAAAGGAATCCGAATCCCGGATGGATTGCATCTGCGCCGGACACAAGTGTTGCACTGATGATATTCTGCATATTCAGATAACTTTCTGCGGATGGAGCAGGACCTATACAGACTGCTTCATCTGCGAGCTGGGTATGCAGCGCATCTTTATCTGCCTCAGAGTAAACAGCAACCGTACGGATTCCCATTTCTCTGCAGGCGCGGATCACCCGGACTGCAATCTCCCCTCTGTTCGCAATTAAAATCTTCTCTATCATTTCTTCTGCTCCTGATTTTTTTATTCTCCAACCATAAATGTAAGTTCTGCCGTAACAACGACCTTTCCGTTAACTGTTGCCACAGCTTCTCCTACGCCTACCGGTCCTTTTCTTTTAATAATCTTTGTCTCTAATTTCAACTGATCTCCCGGAAATACCATTCCTTTGAAGCGACATTTTTGTACACCACCGAAGAATGCAATCTTTCCCTGATTCTCCGGTACACTTAAGATTGCCACAGCTCCTGTCTGAGCAAGTGCCTCAAGAATCAGAACTCCCGGCATTACTGCTTTCTGTGGGAAATGTCCACGAAAGAAATCCTCATGATAAGAAACACCTTTGTATCCAATTGCATATTCTCCCGGAACATAATCTTCAATCTTATCAATCAAAAGAAATGGATGTCTGTGCGGAATGATTTCCTGAATCTGTTCTACATTTAAACTATTCATATCTGAATTCCTTTCTTAAACAATTCTAAAAATCGGCTGGCCGTATTCTACCGGTTCTCCGTTCTCTACAAGAACTTCTGCAACTGTACCGGCACATTCACTCTCAATCTCATTCATAAGTTTCATCGCTTCTATGATTCCGACAACCTGTCCGGCTTCGACCTTATCACCAACCTTAACAAAACTCGGTGCATCCTCTGCCGGTGCTGCGTAGAAAGTTCCAACCAGAGGTGAAACAATCAGTTCACCTTCTGTTTCTTTTATCACTTCCTGATGCTCTTCCTGTGTGTGATCCGCTTCATTTCCTGGATTTTGCAGAATTTCTGCTGTCTGAAGACCTGCTGTGACAGTTCCTGTCACCGGAACTACTCCCGGACTCTGTATAATCTCCACCTTCTGCTGTTCTTTCTTCAGATTCAGCTTTGTTCCATTTTCTTCATATTTAAAATCTGTAAGCTCAGAAGCAGAGACTGCTTCGATCAGCTTCAATATTTCTTCCATCTTCATCTTCGCTTCTCCTTACTCTTCGAAACGTTTTACAAGAAGAGACACATTGTGCCCACCAAACCCAAGAGAATTAGAAATCACACAGTTCACTTCTTTCTCTACCGGTGCGCCTACTGCATAATTCAATCCACATTCCGGATCTACATTCTTTGTACCAACTGTCTGATGGATGAAATTATCCAGAATACTCTTTACGCAGACAACAAATTCTACTGCTCCTGCTGCTCCAAGAAGATGACCGATCATAGATTTTGTTGAATTGACAACTACATTTTCGGCTGCATCTCCTAATGCATAACAGATCGCACGTGTCTCAAAGAGGTCATTGTGATGTGTACTTGTTCCATGGGCATTGATATAATCCACTTCTTCCGGTGCCACACCAGCCTCTTTCATTGCAAGTTTCATCGCCATTCCGGCTCCTTCTCCATTTTCTGCCGGAGATGTGATATGATAAGCGTCTCCTGTAGAGCCGTATCCAGCGAGTTCTGCGTAAATCTTCGCGCCTCTCGCTTTCGCGTGTTCAAGTTCTTCCAGAACTACGATTCCGGCTCCTTCTCCGAGGACAAATCCATCCCTGTCCTGATCAAACGGACGAGAAGCTGTCATTGGATCTTCATTTGTAGACAGTGCTGTCAACGCAGTAAATCCTGCAATTCCGGTCGGACAGATACAGCTCTCTGTACCACCTGCAACACAGACATCCAAGTCACCATACTGAATCGCACGGAGTGCATCTCCGATACTGTTAGATCCTGATGCACATGCTGTCACAACATCTGTACATTTTCCTTTCAGGCCAAGCTGAATGGATACATTTCCTGCTGCCATATTGGAGATCATCAGCGGAACCATCAGTGGATTTACACGCGCCGGTCCTTTTGTCTGGATCTTATCATAATTCTGCTCTACACAGCTAAGACTTCCAATACCTGAACCGATGATCGTTCCCACACGGTAAGGATCTTCCTGCTCCATATCAAGTCCCGCATCCGCAAATGCTTCCTTTGCTGCTGCAACCGCATACTGGGAGAACAATTCCATTCTCTTTGCTGCCTTGAAATCCATCCGTTCTTTTCCAACGAAATCTTTCACTTCTGCTGCCAGCTTAACCTTATAATCTGTTGTATCGAATTTTGTGATTGGACCAATTCCAACTTTACCTGTTTTGATTCCGTTCCAGAATTCTTCTACTGTATTTCCAATCGGTGTCACCGCACCCATTCCGGTTACAACAACTCGTCTCTTCATTTTCCTACTCCTTCTATTCTTACATCGCCATTCCGCCGTCTACATGCAGCGTCTGGCCTGTGATATAACGTGCTTCATCAGAAGCAAGAAATGCCGCCGCATTCGCAATATCTTCTGTCTCTCCGAACTTTCCGAGAGGGATCTGGGCTGTTGCTCCTTCTTTCACCTTCTCTGAAAGTACTTCTGTCATCTCTGTGTTAATAAATCCCGGGGCAATTGCATTTACAGTAATTCCTCTGGAAGCCAGCTCTCTTGCCGCACTCTTAGTAAGTCCAACCACACCAGCCTTTGATGCAGAATAATTTGCCTGTCCTGCATTTCCAAGAACTCCTGATACAGAAGACAGGTTAATAATTCTTCCAGATCTCTGACGCAGCATCTGTCTTGAGACTGCACGGATACAATGAAAAGTTCCTTTCAGATTCGTATCGATCACGGCATCAAAATCCTCTTCTGCCATCTTCATAAGCAGTCCGTCTCTTGTAATTCCTGCGTTGTTCACAAGGATATCTATTCTTCCGAATTCTTTAATGATTTTCTGAAACATCTCATCACAAGATGCTGCATCTGCCACATCACACTGCATGATCTGTGCTGTTCCGCCTGCAGATTCAATCTCTGTTTTCACTTCCTGCGCGCGCTTTTTCGATCCATTATAATTGATCACTACTGCTGCGCCCTCCTGTGCCAGACGCAGCGCGATCGCTCTTCCGATTCCTCTGGAAGCACCTGTCACTACCGCAACTTTCCCTGTCAGTCTGTCTAACATAATTCATTTACCACCTTATCTACGTCTTCCCAGGTTCCGACGTTATACACTTTCACCTCACGGTTTATCTTTCTCAAGAAACCAGCCAGTGTTCTTCCAGGCCCGATCTCAACAAATGTATCTACACCGTCCGCGATCAGAAGTTCCATACTCTGCTGCCAGCGTACGGAAGATGCTACCTGACGTGCAAGCAGTTCTTTTGTCTTTGTAATATCAGTTACATATTCTGCTGTCACATTCGTCACATATGGAATCTGGAGATCAGAAAAATCTACCTGTTCCAGTTCTTTTCCAAGCTCTTCTCCGGCTTGCTTCAGAAGGGAAGAATGGAACGGTCCACTGACATTAAGCGGAAGGACTCTCTTTGCTCCAGCTTCCTTCAGTGCATCTGCTGCCTGTTCCACATCTTCCTTCCATCCTGTAATCACAATCTGTCCCGGACAATTGTAGTTGGCGATCATTACACCACTTCGATCTGCCAGTACTTCCTCAATCTTTCCGGCATCCAGTCCAAGAACCGCTGCCATGGCTCCCTGACCACCCGGTACTGCATTCTGCATCAGAATACCGCGTTTTCTTACTGTTGTGATTGCATTTTCTGTGCTCATTCCTCCTGCTGAAGCAATCGCACAATATTCACCCAGGCTTAAGCCTGCTGTGACATCCGGGGCGAGTCCCCGTTCTCTTAATACCTTCTCCATTGCCATACAGACAGTCACAAGTGCTGCCTGTGTATATTCCGTCTGATCCAGAAGATCATTTTCTTCAAAGCAGAGTGCTTTCATATCCAATCCAAGCAGTTCACTTGCACAGTCAATCACCTCTGCCGCCATCTTACTGTTTTCATAGAAATCTTTTCCCATTCCGGCCTTCTGTGCGCCCTGTCCCGGGAAAATAAATGCGATCTTACTCATAGAATCCTTTTCCTCCGATCAGTTCATCTGTCTGTGAGACCAGCTTCTGGATCACTTCCTGACAGGTAAGCTTCTCCTTGATCATACCTGCGATCTGTCCCGCCATCACGCTTCCACTCTGAACATCTCCATCAACAACAGCTCTCCTAAGTCCTCCAAGTGTCAGATGTTCAAGTTCTTCGAATGTTGCTCCTGCCTGTTCTTTCTCAAGATACTCTTTCGTCATTTTATTACGAAGGGCACGAACCGGATGACCTGTAGATCTTCCTGTCACGCGAGAATCAATATCCCTTGCTTTCAAAATGCATTCTTTATAATTCTCATGCACCTGTGCTTCTTCTGTCACAACAAAACGTGTTCCGATCTGAACACCCTCTGCTCCGAGCATAAATGCCGCTGCAATTCCTCTTCCATCTGCAATTCCTCCAGCTGCGATCACCGGGATTTCAACTGCATCTACAACCTGCGGAACGAGAACCATCGTTGTATTCTCACCGATGTGTCCGCCTGCTTCTGTTCCTTCTGCCACCAGAGCATCTGCTCCACAACGCTGCATTCTCTTCGCCATCGCTACAGAAGCAACTACAGGGATCACTTTGATTCCGGCTTCCTTCCACATCTTTACATATTTTTCCGGAGATCCTGCACCGGTCGTGACAACTGCTACACCTTCTTCGACAGCCACCTTTGCAACTTCATCTGCATAAGGACTGATCATCATAATATTGATTCCAAACGGCTTATCTGTCAGTTTCTTTGCCTCACGGATCTGTTCTCTGACCCACTCGGCCGGTGCACTTGCTGTTCCGATCAGTCCAAGTCCACCGGCATTTGAAACTGCTGCCGCCAGATGATATTCTGCAACCCATGCCATACCGCCCTGAATGATCGGGTACTCAATTCCAAGTAATTCTGTTATTCTCGTTCTCATAAGAACTCCCTTCTTGATCACTTCTCTATCAACGGTTCTCTCGGATCGGCTGCCGAAAAGGAACCGGAATGCTTCGTTTTCTACTTGTTCTATACTTCTACTTGTGTGATTCGATATATTTTACAACGTCACCCACTGTTGTGATCTGCTCCAGATCTTCAGATGGGATCTCTACTTCAAAAGCTTCCTCAAATGCCATTACCATCTCAAAAAGATCCAGGGAATCTGCTCCAAGATCCTCTTTGAAAGATGTTGTCTCACTTAATGTGCTTTCCTCTACGTTTAATGACTCTGCTACGATTTCTTTTACTTTTTCTAACATGATTTTGTTTTCCTTTCTTGAATTTACCATTCCATCAGGCATCCTGCCCATGTAAGTCCTGCCCCGAATCCGGCAAGTATAATTTTCTGACCTCTTTTCAGCTTTCCATCCCGATTCATTTCATTTAAAAGGATTGGAACTGACGCCGCCGACGTATTCGCATATTCACCAAGATTCATTGGGAACTTCTCAATTTCTACGCCAACCCTCTTTGCAGCCGCTTCAATGATTCTTCTGTTTGCCTGATGCAAAACAAAGTAATCCACATCTTCTCTTGAAACATCTGCTTTTTTCAACATTTCTTCGATGATTTCCGGTACTTTTCTCACAGCGAACTTAAAAACTGCCTGTCCATCCATCCTGATTACCGGCGTTTCTTCTGTTCCATATTGCAAGGTCAATGCCTCTCCCTTGTCTCCTGCCGAATGTGCCATGGCCGTGTGGACTGCTTCTGCGCTTTCACTTTCTTCTCCCTGGAGAACCACTGCACCTGCACCGTCTCCGAATAAAATACAAGTTCCACGGTCTTTCCAGTCTACAATTCTGCTCATCTTCTCTGCACCGATCACCAGTGCAGTCTTAACAAGACCCGAACGGATATAAGACTGCGCCGTATTCAATGCGAGAATAAATCCCGAACAGGCTGCATTCAGATCGTATCCCCATGCATGAACTGCACCGATTGCTTTCTGCACTTCACAGGAAGTATTCGGAAATACTGTTTCTGAAGAAGACGTCGCTACAAGGATCAGGTCAACCTCTTCTGCTTTCAGCCCACTGTCTGCAAGAGCTTCTTCTGCTGCTTTTGCAGCCATAAAAGATACCGTCTCCTGTTTTGCGAGATGTCGGCTTTGAATTCCTGTGCGTTCCCGGATCCATTCATCACTTGTGTCGACCAGAGAGGACAATTCCACGTTGTCCATTCGATGGGACGGTATGTACGATCCTGTCCCGCATATTCTTCCTATCATATCTCTTCTCCAACTCTGTCAAAATAATTGTTACTCTTCACAGTATGATTCTTTCCAGATCTGAACCATAATTGTTTTGACTTTTAAATACTTTGACTCTCAAAGTATATCATAAATAAAATAGATGTCAAGATAATTTTTAGACAGATTTTCTCTTTTTGTCTATTAGTTACTGTTCGCACGATGTTACTGTTCACTCCCGTGTGAACAGCAATGCATATTTTATTTGAATCTGTCTTTTCTGCGCAGTATAATAAAATAAACGTAACTGTTCAGAACCAACCTCCAAAATGCTATGCATTTTACACCTGTTTTATGAAATTTTGCTTGGCTCTGAACAGTTACAAATAAAGAGGGGGATTTTTGATATGAAAGATGTAGCAACAATGAAGGAAGAACTAAAGAAACTTATTGACACGGCAGCAGGACGAGTTCCGGCAGATCTGGTGATCAAAAACTGTAAGATTGTAAATGTATTTTCTGGAAAAATCCAGGAAGGTGACATTGCATTTTCAGGTAATCAGATTGCAGGTATCGGCGCGTATGAAGGTAAGAAAGTCATTGATGCAGAAGGAAGATATGCGGCACCTGGATTTATCGACAGTCACATCCATATTGAATCTTCTTATGTAAGTCCTGAAGAGATTGGACGCATGTTAGTTCCACACGGCGGAACAACCATTATGGCAGACCCGCACGAGATTGTAAATGTATGTGGAATCGCCGGCCTTGACTATATGATGAGAGCAGCTGAGAATACAGTGCTTGATGTGAAGTATGAACTTCCATCTTGCGTACCGGCTACACCGTTCGAGCACGCAGGTGCGGTGATCGACGCAGAGGCTATGAAAGAGCCGATTACAAGAGAAGGAATTGCCGGACTTGGAGAGTTTATGAATTTCCCAGGTGTGATCAATGCGGCAGAAAGTGATCTTGATAAGATTGTTGTAGCAAAGCAGGAAGGTAAGTTTATTGATGGACATGGACCTGGAATTACAGGAAAAGAACTGAATGCATATGCGTCAGCAAGAATTGCGGCAGATCATGAATGTTCTACAGTAGAAGAAATGAATGATCGTTTGGAGCGAGGAATGTATATTCTGCTCCGTCAGGGATCTGCATGTCACAATCTTCGCACACTGATCAAAGGTGTGACAGCGGATAACAGTAGAAGATGTCTGCTCTGCTCTGATGACCGTCAGCCGAAGACAATTCTTCATGAAGGACATCTCGATAATCATCTGCGCATTTGTGTGGAGGAAGGTCTTGATCCTGTGACAGCAATCCGTATGGCAACACTTAACGCAGCAGAATGCTTTGACCTGAAGGACAGAGGAGCAATAGCACCGGGCTATCGCGGAGATGTAGTACTTTTGGATGATCTGAAAGATTTCCATGTAAACCGCGTGTTTGTAGAAGGTGAGCTGGTAGCAGAAGAAGGAAAGTATCTGCCGGAGATTAAGAAATGTGATATTGCATCTGTTAAAGGCAGTGTGATCGTAAAAGATTTTTCAAAAGAGAAATTTAAAATGCATCTGAAATCCAATAAAGTGAATGTGATTCAGATTCTCCCGGGTGGAGTTGTAACAGCGAAAGATATAGCAGAGATTGAACTGGATGCGAATGGAGAGTTTGTGAGAAATCCAGAGGTTGATCTTGTGAAAGTAGCTGTTGTTGAGCGTCATCAGGGGACAGGAAATGTAGCTTGCGGATTCTTGAAAGGATACGGAATCAAAGAAGGAGCTGTAGCACTTTCAGTGGCACACGACTCTCATAACATTATTGTTGTTGGAGTGAATGATGACGAGATGGAATTTGCCGTAAACAGTTTGGTTGAGCAGGAAGGTGGAATCGTTCTTGTAAAGGAAGGCAAAGTGATTGAGAGCATGCCAATGCCGATTGCCGGTCTGATGAGTGATCAGAGTGGAGAATGGGTAGATCAGAAATTAACAGACATTCACGAAAAAGCATACGAAGAACTTGGAATCTGTGGAGAAGTTGAGCCGGTAATGACACTTTGCTTTATGTCACTTGCAGTAATTCCGGAGATTAAGCTGACAGATATGGGATTGTTTGATGTGACAACATTTTCATTCATTCCGGTGGAGGCCGAGTAAATCAAATGTTACTGTTCACACGATGTGCGACCAGCAACAATCAAATTCCAAAAACCTATAAATAAAGGAAAACACCATTGACGTACTGCGCGTATTTTGTTATACTTTAATAGTTAAATAAATACGGCGCAGTAGCCAAGCGGTAAGGCGTGGGTCTGC
>OGXH01002258.1_pt1 | contig 13565 bp, 10 predicted proteins | sample 1576241 | NCBI WGS metagenome assembly OGXH01 (sample SAMEA3541529, study PRJEB24748) | human gut metagenome | biome: human gut; feature: human-associated habitat; material: faeces | place: China | collected 2012
CGTCGCACATGTTGAGCACACGCTCCACCTCGCCGCCGAAGTCGGCGTGGCCCGGCGTGTCGACGATGTTGATCTTGGTATCGCCATAGTGGATGGCGGTGTTCTTCGCAAGGATGGTAATGCCGCGCTCACGCTCAAGGTCGTTGGAGTCCATCACGCGGTCCACGACCTCCTGATTTTCACGGTAGACGCCGCCCTGCTTGAGCATCTCGTCGACGAGCGTGGTCTTGCCGTGGTCGACGTGCGCGATAATGGCGACGTTGCGTAGCTTGTTGTTCTGCATAGTCTGTCTCTCCTTCCTGCCGGCGGCAGGTGTATCTGAAATGGAAGTACCGCAATAACCTAAATAGTATATGCTGTTGTTTTTCCGATTGCAAGATATTTCGCGGAATTTTGCGGATTTTTTCACTTTTTTGCACGCTCCTGCCGTTGACAGCGCCGCCCGGATGCGGTACAATGCAATCTGTACCCGCGCCTGTAGCTCAGCTGGATAGAGCGTCCGCCTCCTAAGCGCACACTCAGTTGGACACCGAATGGGGTTAGGAAGCGGTTGAAAAACTAAATAATTTGCATACGCCCACGTAGCTCAGCCGGATAGAGCACTCGCCTCCTAAAAATCGAATCGTTCGAATCCTGGAGCCCTGTAAAATTGAATATTTTCTGTATAAGCCCCCGTAGCTCAGTTGGATAGAGCGGTCGCCTCCTAAGCGCACGGACATCAATTACCGATGGCACCGTTTTCCCTACAATTTGATATTCGTGCGCATGATTTGCGTCTGTAGCTCAGTTGGATAGAGCGCGAGCCTCCTAAGCCCGAGGCCCCCGGTTCGAGCCCGGGCAGGCGCACCAAAAACGCTGTAATCTCAATGGATTGCGGCGTTTTTTCTTTTAGAAAATCAATAAAAGACACACCGAGATAGGAGAAAGTAAAACATGGTTTTGCCACGATTGGCACCAGATAATTATATCGAACCATTTTTCGTTTTTTCCGTTGTTTGGCACCACCTTGGCACCACGGCACTCAATCGCTTATTTGCAACCTTGATTCGATATGAGGGATGTGAGCGCGCTTAAAAGTTCCGGGGATTGCTGAAGCTGCAAGATGATACTCTGCACATCTAAGGCGGGCGCTGGCTCGGTAGGTGCTTGGACGCCACGCAAATCAGGATTTGCATAGAAGGCGCTTTCAAACTTCTGCGCATTGACCTTGCGATCTTCGTCGAGAATGTGTGCATAGACCTTTGTGACCATATCGGCCTGTGAATGTCCGGTATCGCCCTGTGTGGCCTTAATGTCACCATGGTTGAGCTTTAGCTTGTAGGTAGTGCTGGAATGACGGAGAGAATGAAACACAACATCAGGGAGTTGCGCGTCCCGCTTCAAGCGTCGAAATGCGTTTGAAATAACAGTTTCCTCACATGGGTGTCCATTTGGCAGCGCCACTACAAGGTTATAGTCGAGATATTCGCTGCCGAGAAATTCTTTTTGCTTGTCCTGTGATGCCTTCCATTCCCGCAGGATGTAGGCAACCGTTTTTGGCATCCACACTTTGCGAACGCTGCTTTCTGTTTTGGGTGTTTTCAGCACGATCACAGTGCTGGCATCTTCCAAATACATTGTGCGGGGGAACTTCTTGATGATTTCTTCTTCTCCCAAAACAGCGAGAGAGTCCTCACGCACACGCACCAGCTCTTTCTCCACACATAGATAAGCATTGTCGCTGACAATATCTGCGTCGGAAATGTGAATGTTATCCCAAGTCAGGCCGACAATCTCGCCAATCCGCAAGGAACAGGCAAAAGAAAGGTTGATTGCGACATACAATCTTCCGTCTTTGCACTCGTCAAGTGCTTTACGAATGGTAGCAGCATCCCATATTTCACGGGGTTTGCGCTTGATTTTCGGAAGCGTTGTGTTTTCAAAGGGGTTCTTTGCGATAATGTCCCAGCGCACAGCTTGACCGGAAGCACAGCGCAGCAATTTGTTGATGCATTCGATATTGGCAGGTGTCATATACTCCGTTTTGCTGTATCGGTTCTTATAAGTGGGGCATTTCGTCCTTTGCAGCGCGGAGATAAAACGGTCTGCGGCGATAGAAGTCACATCCTGCATCAGCGTACTGCCAAGTTTGGGATTGATGTAGTTGCGAATCAGTCCCGTATTGGCTTCATAGGTGCTGGGACTCCATTCCTTTGTTCCGTATAGGCTCACAAAATCCTCAAGGAATGCAGCAACGGTCGTTTTGCTGGGGGCAATAAAGGTTCGGGAACCTTGTTTGTACTCAATTTCGGCTTTGCGGTGTTTCGCTTCTGCCTCCGTGTCAAACGATTCCCATTTTTGCTTTTTCTCTCCGTCCTCATTGAGATAGTAATAGACAACATGGTATTTGCCTCTACGCCTTTTGATGGATGCCATAATAAACCTCCTACATATTCTGTTTATCCAGCCAATCATCAAAGGACACTTTGGAAACTCTGATGGAAGAACCAATACGCACAGCCTTAAATACGCCAGAATGGACAAGGCTGTATGCGGCGGTTCTTCCTATGCCAAGAATTTTTGCAATTTCCTCGACGGTGTATGTCCGCTTCCCGGCGAGGGAATTATAAGGACTGCTATGGTCAATACTCATAGTAACCTCCTCTCTATGACCACAGCACCATGCTTCAAGTGGTATTGTAGCATGGTGTTGTAATTGAATCAAAAAATGAACATAAGGGAAATGGCAAAACCGGACGGAGGCTGGCAGCCGCCCACGGGAATCTCACCCCGGCCCATGCTGATGGGTGCGCCGCGCAATGCTTTGAGGGCGTTCAACGCGGGAGTATCGTTAGCTGAACGGAGGTCATGGCCATCTGTGATGCCACACACAGATGCAAACTGGCTGAATCGCTCGCCCAAATCCTCCTTTCCGTGCGGATCATGGCGCGCCATTTGCTGGGCTTTGCTCCGTTTAGGTTCGTTATCCGGTTGCCTATGAAATTTTCAAGGTACAGCAGATCCGCGCTTTCAGGCGCGTGTGATATTTGGCTGTGGATCAGCCGGGAAAGGCTCCTATCGGGTGATAAGAACCTTTCCTCGCGGATGCACGAATGGCCCGTTGCAGAAGCGTGGAAAGGGGGACACGCTCCTGCACGGGCTGCTATGGGTTTTAGGCTGTTTTGTTTACCTTGAAGTCAAGAATCTTGGTAATCAGCTTGGTTCGCATCCTGCATACCTTTTCTTCATCGAGGCAAAGGTGCGGAACACCGTTTTCGTCATACAGGGTTCTGGTTGCCAGAGCCGCAATATAACGCTCATAGTGCTTCAGCACAGCATTGATCGCGTCCACATTGCCGGACGCTGCCGCTTCGATGGTCGAGTAAGGCAGCAGAGATGCAGCGGCATTACTCAGATTGCGCGCCATCTTCCGTAACCTCCATTTCTTTTTTCAATTCCTTGAGGGACTGAGCGCGCTTGTATTGCACGGTACGGCGTACCATGTCCAGCTTGTCCGCAATTTCCTGATCGGTCATATCAAGGAAATACGCAAGCAGAACAATGTCACGCTTATCATCCGGCAGCACCGTCAGGGCGTTGGCAAGATCTTCGTTTTCGATTGCCACATCATAGCCCTGCACATGAAAATGCGTCTGCTCGGACGGATACTCGTCCAGCACATACATTTGGCGCTCCTGCTCCTCTGACAGCTCCGAAAGAGATACCTCATGGTCGGAACGCCACGCGATATGCGCTCATAACCGCGGGCTTCTTCGCGCAGAACCTTCCTGCAAAAGCTGTCGAACTGATGTCTAACGGTTTTCTTTTGGGATGGTGTCAGCTCCAAGAGTTGTTCACCTCCTCTCATGCACCGAGAGGCCGGCTTTCTTCCCCTTTCGCTTCTATCCCGAATGGAAGGTGCGGTTTTGGCAAAGTTTCGGCAAAAATTTTCAAAAAAATTTTCCAACGGCACAATGAGCCGATGGAAAAAGAGAATATGGTAATTTAAGCAATACAAAGCGGTGTAGTTGAATACACCGTTTAGAACCGCAAAAGCTATATGATAAATACCAGTGCTTCTATCAATTTGACTAAGGTCCGCTATCCGCATCGCACCAACAAGCGCGGTCTTTTACTGGAAATTCCTTAATTTAGAGATTTGCTTCAAGAAATACAACTCCTTTCCAATAGTGAGTTACGGTACATCACAATACTGCCCTACATACTAATTTAAGTGAGCTGGAGTACACACTAAAATGGTAGTAGAGGTGATGAATGTGTATGTTGCGCTCGATCTTCTGGCAAAGGCTGTGAGAGAGGCCAGAGAGGAACGGGGTCTTTCTCAGCGAGAATTAGCCCGCAAGCTAAGCATGAATACAAGAACGATCATGGATTTGGAGATCTGTCGCAGCAATCCGAAGGGCGAAACTATTTTCCTTATTGCCCGTGAGCTGCACATCAGCTTGGATGCCATAGCACACGCTGGCACCTCTCGTCCGAATTCCGTCAGCGCCGATGTTCTGGAGTTCTTCTCTGGAAAAGACGATACTGAATCAAGGGACTACATCGACCTCTGTCGTCAGGTAGAGAAGATGAAGAAGAAGGAAGATCAGTAACGGAGAAGTAGGGGGTTAAACACCCTGCTTCTTTTTTGCTTCAAAAGATAAAAAGGCGGCGGCAAAGGACATGGTGATCCTTTGCCGCCGTTCTTATTGCGGGGTCAGTATACGGTTACTTGCTCTGATAGTTACGATAGAGGAACGTCACGATTTGAGCGCGTGTGCAGTCGTTGCCGGAGCCGAACAGGCCGCCGCCGATGCCGCCGGTGATGCCGTTCTTGGCGGCCCATGCCACCGCGTCGGCGTAATAGGCGTTGGTCGCCACATCGCCAAACTCGGCGGTGCCGCTGACCGCAGGGCTGCCCGCCGCGCGGTACAGGAAGGTCACGCTCTGTGCGCGGGTGCAGGTAGCGTCGGGGCTGAACTTACCGTCGCCGGTGCCGCCGGTGATGCCGTTTTCGACAGCCCAGGCAACAGCCTTGGCATAGAAGGCGTCAGCGGGAACATCCGCGAAGCTGCTCATGTTCTTGGGGGCGGGAGAACCGGCCGCACGCCACAGGAAGGTGACGATCTGCGCACGGGTGCAGGGCTGGTTGGGAGCGAACAGGCCGTTGCCGACGCCGCCCGTGATGCCCTTTTCTGCCGCCCACTTGACCGCTTCATAGTAGTAAGCGTCCACGGGAACATCCTTGAAAATCTGCACCGGAGCCTCTTCAACGAAGCTGCCCTTGACCGTGACCTTGCCGCTGGGCATGGTGAAGGTGTACTTGCCATTTTTCTCGGTGAGCTTGAGCTCCTTGCCGTTCTTGTCCAAAACGGTCAGAGTTTCCAGCGTGTAGCCCTTGTCGGGAGTGACCGTGACGGTCACGGTGTCGCCCTTGGAGGAGGACTTGGGGCTGACAGAAACAGAGCCGTTCTCGGTCTTGCCGACCGTCACGCTGTAGGTGGAGACAGAGCTGCCGCCACCGCCTCCGGAGGAGGAACGAGGATTGACAGTCAGGGTACCCTTGGTAACTGCACCGACTTCATAATTAGCCCCCGCTTCAGTCTTGAGAACAGGTGTGGTGACCGTAATGTCGAAGCTGCCGGTAGTCTTACCATCGGTGGTGGTGGAGGCACTGGCCAGGGTTCCAAAGATGTCCGCCGCCTGAACGCCGGAAGGCAGATTGCCGTAGGTCACGGTGAAGGTGGGGAGTGTTCCGTTCACGGTCATGCTCTTGTTGTCGGCAGTTACTGTGATGACGCGCTTGTCTACAGTAATAGGAGCTGTGGTCTGCTCGCCCATGGTGGTGTCGGACTCATACTTTGCGGAGATCGTTGCCGAGCCCGCCTTCAGCGCCTTGACCGTGGCAGACGCGCCGGTTCCAGTCACATCCAGCACAGAAGAATTGCTGGAAGTCCATGTCCAGCTGCCGGTGCCGGTACCCGCATCGGTCACAGAGGCGGTCAGCGTAAAGCTTTCGCCATAGGTCTTGGTCGTGGGAACGTCGTTGATAGTCACGCCCGCGTTGGTCTTGTCCACGGGGCTGAAGGTCAGCGTGGCGTTGATGTCCGTATAGTTCTTGCTGCTAATGGTGACGGTCCAGCTCTCATCCGATGCAGCCGTGATGTTCGTCTTGCTGTCGTAGGTGAAATTGCCGGAAGAATCCGCGCCCGCGATACTCATCATGTTGCTGGAGGCAGCATTCGGAACCGCATTTGTGATCTTCGCCTCGGCAGGAGCGGTGGTGAAGAAATCGGCTGCCGTCAGCGTACCTGTCTGTACACCGGCATAATTCTTCAGAATATTCACCGTCTTGGTGGGAGCGGAGCCGCCGTAGGTTACCTTGGTGATCTCAAATGTGACCACTGCCGTGTCCAGCACCAGGTTGTAGTTGGCGGCCTTAAAGGTATCGCTGTCCTTGAGTTCCAAGCTTCCCTTTGTGATGTCGTACTGACCCACATCCTCGCCCGCTTCTCTGCTCAACGCACCATCGAAAGCTGCAGTCTCGCCAGTGACTGTACCGGTAGAAGTGTAGGCCAACACAGGATCGGGGGTGGTGCCATAGCTTTTGCTCTGACCGCTGTCGGGCTTAACCGTCAGGTCGCGCACCGTGATGTTCGCTGTTGCCGTGGTCTGATTACCGCTGGTGGCCAGCGTATAGTTGCCAGCACTGGTACCGCCCAGCGTCAGGGTACCGAGTGTGACCGTTCTGCTGCCCGCATCGGCGCTGCCGAAGGTGGAGCCAGTGGCAACACTGACCGTCAGATCATCGCCGTCCACCTTGCCGGTAATGGTCGCGCCGGAGGCGTTGACCGTGGCGCTGGTGTTGCCGTCATATTCTTTGTTATTGGCGGTGATGCCGGAAATGGTCACTTCTTTTTGAGCCACGACGGCGTTCACGGTCGCGCTGCCCTTATGGGTGCCGCTCTCGTAGGTCGCGGTGATGTCCTTGCTGGGAGTACTGGCCTTGATAGCCTGAAGCGTGATTGTTTCGGTATTTGCATTGGGTCCTACCAGCTTGAAGTATTCTCGGTCGTAATCCCAAGTCCACTTTTTGTTCGCGCCGGTCGTGTCACCGGTCTGCGATGCCGTCAGGGTGAACTCCTGACCATAGGTTACGGTGTCAGGTAGGCCAGTGATGGTCACAGTGGCAGTGTTCTTGTCCGCGACCTTCACGGTGAAGGTCTGCTCCTCCTTGTTGTAGTTGCCTGTTTCTTTGGCGGTGACCTTGATGGTGATGGTCGTACCCGTAGCAACACTGCTGTCCACAGTTAACTGGTTGCCCTCCAGCGCAACGCCGGTATAAGAGCCGTCCAGCATATAGGAGAGCGTACCGGGAGCGCTACCACCGGTCACGCCCGCGACGGTTACCCAATCGGAAATATCCTCGGCAATACCGCCCTTGACGATGGTCTTATCTGTGGGAACGGTGATGGTCTGCGTTGCCTTACCAATGGTAAACTTCCAGCCGTCTGTCGTCAGGTTGTCAGTCGTGGCATTGTAGTTCGCACCCTCCGCAACGGAAACTTTGACCGTGTAGTCACCTGCGTCCTTCGGTTCAGTCTCCGCATCGTTTTTGAAATACTTCACCGTGACAGCGCCCATGCCGTTGATGCCGGTATTCGGTTTGACCGTGGCGGTCTTGGCGTTTCCGTCATAGGTCAGGGGAGAGGGTGCGGCAAAGGTGAAGTCGCTTGCCTTCGGGTCAGCCCTTTGGATTGTATACTTCACGCTGGCGGTGGCAGCCTTATTGCCCTCGCCCACCGTGATGCTGGCGGTGTAGGTGCCCGCGTTGGTGGGCGTGGCACCGATTTCCAGCTGGGGGCGGCCCCAAGGGGAGTGCCGCCCTTTGTGTAGGTGATGGCGTCCTCATTCACCGTCAAACCCTGCCAGCTTTTTTCTGTCAGCGTCGCTTTTTCGCTCTGACCGTCGCCGTAGGTTGTGTGTGCAGGCTTGTTGATGGTCACGCTGCCGCCGCTGGCGGAGCAGATACTGCATTTAGCGGTAATGACTGCGCCGCTGGCGGTATACGTCGTCCAACTGTGGGAGCAGGGTGCCAGCGTCACGGTGCCTTTATCGTCCACGCTGATTTTGCCGTCTGCCCCATCGACCTTGAAAACGCCGTCCGGGACGGTCACGGTTCCGGAGACCCAACCGCTTTTTTTCGCAATGGTCACGGGGGAGTTCTTGCCGGGCTTGTTCTCCGTGGTCACGCGGATATCGGCAGTCTGGTCCAGATCGCCACGAATGGTAACGCCTCCGCTATAGCGGGGCAGATAGAGGTTGTTGTCCTCCTCGCCCTTTTTGTTGCCGGCGATCTGCGCACTGCCCTTGACATTTACATAGCTCTTGGCATCACGTTTATTGTCCGCAGCTGCATAGACGCCGCCGCCATCTCCCACAGAGGTATTGCCGGTGATGCTGCCGCCGTCCATGGTAAGTGTGCACCAATTGGCGGTTCCTAAGTAGTCGGTTCCGGAGTCGCTATATACGTCCAGATATACACCGCCGCCGCGTCCGCCGGCGTGGTTGCCGGAGATCTCGGCATTTCCGGATAGCTCAACATAACTCTTGCTATCCTTAGCGGCGTATGCTTTGGTGCATACGCCGCCGCCGTCCCCACCGGCACGGTTTCCGGTCACCTTTCCACCGGACAGAAAGATCGAGCCGGTATTCATATAGATGCCGCCGCCGTTTCCGGTGGCACTGTTGTTGGAAACCTCGCCGCCGTCCATGTAAAAGTTGTGCTCGACATACACACCGCCGCCCCGGTCGCCGTGGTTGTCGGTGATCTTGCCGTCATGCAGATAAAACAAACCGCTGCCGCTGCCTTTATAGGTGCCGGCCTGTACGCCGCGGCTGTTTTTGAAGATCTCGCCGCCGTACATATGAATCTCGCCGCTATTCACCGCCGCACCGGTGCCGCTGCCGGTGATCTTGCCGCCGTAGATGGCCACCCTTGCGCCTGCGGAATTGAACCCGATATAAATACCGGCGCCACTGCCGCCCCGGATCACACCGTTAAAGATGTTGGCCTTACCGCTGCTGTAAACAACGATGGCCTGATCCTTCGCTGCGATGACAGACCCCAGCTCTGCTGCGCAGTCCGTCAGGTTCAGCTCGCCGGAGGATACCTCAACGGGGCAGCCGCCGTCCTTTGCAGAGATCGTGTACCCGTTCAGACACAGCGTCCCCGTCAGCACAGTCATCTGATCGACCACCACATTCTGCGTCAGGTAGTAATTGCCCGTGGTGGGCAGCAAATTGCCGCTGGTCCAGGGCTGGAATGTCACATCCGCGTGGGTCGTATGATCCCCGATATTCTCGGCGCCGTCCGCCGGATGGCCGCAGATGCAGTGGGTGTGCTTGCCGAGCGTCCGCATGACAAGGTCTTCGCCGTCCGCGAAAATGGCGTAGGCCGCCGCATTGTCCGCAAAGAAGCGGGTCGTGTAGGCCGCGCCGCCGCTGGTCAGACGGATCGAACCGCCTGCCGTCAGCTCATCCTGCTTTTCCGCCGTGATGCCGATGTTGGCCGTGCTGTCCAGCGTCCCGACGGAGACGGTTTTTCCATCCGGCAAAATCAGGTTTCCGTTGGCGTTTCCGGAAATCTTCACCTTGCCGGAGACCGTTATATCGCCGCTGCCCTCAATGCCCTTATCGCATCCGGTGACGGTGCCGCCGTTCATGATCAGCGTGCCGTTGTTTGCCACGCCGGTGCCGCTGGCGGCGGTGATGGTGCCGCTGTTCATGGTGAATGTACCCTTATTGTCAACACCGATACCACCAGTGGCGGTAACGGTGCCGTCGGTGACGGTCAGCATGCCGCTGTTTTCAATGCTGCCGGAAAGGGCGCAGTCCTCCAGGGTAAAGCTGCCGCCCCCGTTTACGGTCACATTTCCGGTAACGGAGCCGCTGCCGCAGTCGGTCAGAGTGAAGTTGCCCGTCACGGTCACGTCTCCGTTAACGCTGTGCCCGTTCACGCAGAGGGTCACATCATTGCTCAGCGTCTGCGCGGAGGCGAGCGTCACGTTACCGGTCAGGTAGTAGCTGCCAGAAGTGTCTGGCAGGGAATCGGTCTGCTGCCACGCGGTCAGCTCCTCTTCCCCGTGCAGGTGGGGGACCAGGCTGTAATAGCTGGTGTTATAATAGACCCGGCCATGGGAGGCATCCGTTACGGGGAGCTCATCCACGACAACGCCGTCCTTATTCCCGGGGAGGTTCTGCCGCCAGGCGCTGTCCCGATCCGTCTTTTCACCGTTGAGCTTGTAGGCCACCTCGCCGGAGGCGAACGCCGCTTTGTCCGTGACCGGCGTACCGGCCACGGCGGACGCGCTGTCATACTGCCAATAGTAGCAGTTTTCCACGGTGCCGCTGTTGGTGCAGACAATAGCTGTTGAAGAGGGGAGCTGGATAGAGGTGCTGTCATCCTTGCTTGTCCACCGCCGGAGTTCATCATAAGCGTAGCAGCTTTTAATTGTGCCCTTATTGATGTAGGCAATACCGCCCACCAAGTTCTCACTGCTGTTCTGTAATATCAGTTTTCCCACACGGCAGTCCTTGACAAGGCCCGTGCTCTCGTTCTCATAAACGATACCGCCGATCTCCTTACCTCCGAGCCAGCTCAGCGCATGACAGCGCTGGATGGTGCCGTTGTTGGAGTACGCGATGGAGCCGGTCGCAGTGGATACGTTCATGCCCCAGTTATAGATCTGGATGGTCAAATCCTGCACGGTGCCGCCGCTTGCAATGCTGCCGAAGAGAGCGTTGTTCTCTCCACTACCGCCCACACTAAGGGTGATCGTATGGCCGTTTCCGTCAAAAACACCGGTGTAGCCCGTGATCGATGTCCACGCGGTGTTCTTGTTGCGCGAAACATCCTTCACCAGCACGGCGTTCAGGCTGCTTTCACCGCCGTTCACCCGCTTGGAGAAGGCTTCCAGGTCTTCCGCGCTGGAGATCCGACAGACCTCCCCGGTCGCCGCCGCGCCGGTTCTGGTCTGCACGGCGGTATCTTCTTCGATGGTGTAGCCATCACTGACCTCGGTACTGTCCTGTGTTTCCTGCGCTGCGGAACTTGCCTCCTCCGCCAGTGCCGCTGTGGGCAGCAGCGTCAGGCACAGCGCCAGCACAAGAAACAGGCTTGTGATGCGTTTTCTCATATGTGTATCCTCCTTGTATTGTGGTTGGGTTTTGTTTATGTCCGCTTGACCACAGCGGGCAAGGCCGCAAGGTTTTCAGAAAGGCATCATCCCGTGGGTACCCACGGGATGAGGGGGCGCGCCCCCTCATCATAAGTCTTCGGTCTATTTATTATATATTCTCTTTTTCGCAGCCGCCGCGTGCTACAACAGGCCGATCGTTTTCCCGCGGTCGACTGCCTGCTGCCGATTTGGCACCCGGAGCTTTCGATAAATGCTGTTGCTGTGAAACTTCACCGTGCCCGCCTTCCGCCCTATTTTCTCTGCAATCTCGTTGTTGCTCATTCCAAGCGCCATCAGCCGCAGCACCTTTTTTTCCGTTGCGGTCAGCGCTTCGTAATATTCCGCCGGTGCTCGCAGATAATTGGGGAAGTACCTGCTCACGCTCCCCGCAAGCTCCATGATCTGGTTGGTAAAGGCGTCCGCGCCCTTTTCCCTCTGGTAAACAGACATCATCTGCACCATGCAGATACCCTCGTCTGAGAGCAAACGTATATACCGGTATTTTTTTGCCAGTGCCAAGGCTGTTTCAAGCTCTTCGCACATACGTTCCCTATCGCCTGCTTTATGGCAAATGATGGCCAGGAGCATGTGACACTCACATAGATCCATATAACGCTTTCCCGGCTCCAAAAGAGTAATAAGCTGCCTGACCAGAACATAGGCCGCCATATTTTTTCCCACCTGCAAATAGCATCGTACCTTCACCAGCCATGCAAACATATCCATCATATAGATGTCCCCGTTCTCATCGGGAGCGGTTTTTTCAAGCCACTCGACAACGCTCTCCTGCTGCCCGTCATAGCAGGCCGCAAGGCATTCAAGGGCATTCAAGCTGGAGGTCAGTTCTTCCCAGCCTGTCTCGTGGATACGATTCCGGATTTTTTCAACCAGCGGCTTTGCCGTAGCCGCCTGTCCGTTCATGAGCAGGAGCCTCATCTGCAATGCCAGAGCCACAAACAGGCAGCGCATATCGCTCTCCTGCTCGATCAGCGGGATCGTTCCGGTCACAAGTATCAGCGATTTGAAGCAATCATTATTTTGATAGCACCATTCCGCAAGCAGGATATCATATACATTTTTCCCGACGCTGCCATACAGCTGATGCACTGTTTCGGATATTGTATCTTTATACCGCACCAGATACGGTCCGAATCTTGTAAAATCCCGGAATCCGTTCAATATGCTGGGGCGGCTGGCAGACAGCGTGAGCGACCTGACCGGTACCATGCCTGTCTTTACCAAAAAGAACATGATTCGCAGGAACATACCATCGCTTGTGTATGGCATGACCAGCTCCGCATAGATCCGATAATAGTCTCTTTCACAAAAATCCTGCGGTTTCCAGTGCCTTGGCGTTTCCCCCAGAATACTCACATATTTCTTTGCCTTATTCAAGTCTCCTTCCATCGCCGAAAGCAGCGCGAGAAGCGGCGGCAGCGCCGGATGGCTTCTGCACGCCTCTGCGTCAAGCTGATAAAAGTAGCTTCTACAGGCCCACAGCGCGGACATATGAAAAGGCTGCCTTGCAAACTCATCCAAGATGGTTTCCAGCAGGCGTCCCTCTTTACACGCCTTTTCCATTACACAGATCAATTCTTTTTGAGAGCGCGGATATATCACATTTTCTTCCATGGTTTCCATCCTATCTGTTTTCCCGTACTTCTCGCCGAATCATCCTTGGTTATTATAATTCATTCTACACAATTTGTATAGCAAACTTCTATTAGATAAAATCCAAACCTTCAGCCAAACCACATGGTAATTAGAGTGCTGCGGTATAATCCTGACTATAAATCGTTGGCAGGAATTGCTGGATCTGTCCCGGCTCCGAGGACGAAGAAGTTGTTGCTGTCTGCGTTGTAGACGATTTGGCTGTTCTCCTTGGTGAACTTCGCCTCACTTGAGGCAAGCACCACCAGATCCTTCAGGTATTGGCGTTTGCCTCTATCTTGGTTCCGTCAATATAAACATGCTCCAGGTCCACATGTTCTTTGTTGAAAATATAGCTGTTAATTTCCTGTACAATCTCTTCCAAGGAACATCTTAGCTCCTGATTTATGAAGTCACACAGTGTGGCATAGCTGGGGGCCTTCATCTCATCCCGTAGCCAGATAAACCGAATATCCATTTTGCACAGCTTCTCAATCTCTCGTAAAGACGGATAACCTTGCTCCATAAACGCAAACAGCAACACTTTCAAAAGTTTTTCGCGCCATATCTTGGACGACCTGTGGCCGTGCAGTCCTTCTCTACAAAGTATTTTTTCAGGTCAATATGGGACAGCACTTCAAGGAACGGGGGTGGACGAGTGAGCGTCTGTCCGAGGCGTGCAATATCAACGCG
>OGXH01002262.1_pt1 | contig 13550 bp, 10 predicted proteins | sample 1576241 | NCBI WGS metagenome assembly OGXH01 (sample SAMEA3541529, study PRJEB24748) | human gut metagenome | biome: human gut; feature: human-associated habitat; material: faeces | place: China | collected 2012
TCTTCTGCTGAATAAGAATTTCGACGAGGATATCATTGCATCGGCAAACAGCATAGCCAAGAAATATAAGGTCAACAGGAAGCACACACAGAATGTGACGCAGAACGCACTGGATATATTTGATTCCTTCAAGAGCGTCCACGGACTCGGAAGGAGAGAGAGACTGCAGCTCCAGATCGCAGCCATGCTCCACAGTTGTGGCAAATTTGTAAATATGAACGAGGGCACCATGATGTCCTATCACATAATCATGTCCACGGAGATACTTGGACTGTCCCACAAGGAGAGGGAGGAGATTGCAAATATTGTGAAGTTCAACGAGTATTATCTCCCTTCACAGACAAAGGCACAGGTATCGCTGATGACTGCGGATTACATGAAGGTCGCCAAGCTGGCATCCATACTGAGACTTGCGGATGTCCTTGACAAGAGCCACAGGCAGAAGATAAGTGATATGAAGTTCAGCTTCAAGGACTACGTGCTCACGATGACGGTAGATACACTGAATGATATTACGCTTGAGGCAGGGGTGTTCAAGACCAAGACTGAACTGTTCAGAAAGGTCTTTGGAGTGAAGCCTGTGTTAAAACAGAAAAGGGGGTTGTAAAGGATGGCAGATAAGAATCCGATATTTTATAACAGAGAGCTCAGTTGGCTTGAATTTGACAAGAGATGTCTGTCCGAGGCGAAGGACAGGACCATTCCTCTGTTTGAGAGAATAAAGTTCCTGAGTATAACGGCATCCAATCTGGATGAGTTCTTCATGGTAAGAATAGCATCACTCACGGATATGGTGCATGCCGGATACACCAAGAAGGATATAGCCGGAATGACGGCGCGGGAGCAGCTTGACGCACTCCATGCCAGCACCAAAGAGTTCATGAAGAACCAGTATCAGACACTGAACAGATCCCTCATCCCTCAGCTTGCCCAGAACGGATTGAAGCTTGTGAGACACCATGAGGATCTCACTCCAAAGCAGGCAAAGTACGTGGACAAATACTTTGAGAAGGATGTATACCCGGTACTCACACCTATGGCGGTGGACTCGTCCAGACCATTCCCGCTGGTGCGCAATAAATCACTGAATATAGGTGCACTCATATACGATAAGAAAAAGGACGTGACGGATATAGCGACCGTCCAGGTTCCATCTGTACTTCCAAGGATCGTGAGACTTCCTTCTGAGGAGAAGGGCGTTACCGAGATAATTCTTCTGGAGGAGGTTATCGAGAAGAACCTTGACAAGCTGTTCCTGAACTACGACATAGTGTGTGCATATCCATACCGTATCATGAGAAATGCAGACTTCTCCATAGATGAGGAGGAGACCGCAGATCTGCTGAAGGAGATCGAGAAGCAGCTCAAGCAGAGACAGTGGGGCGAGGTCATAAGACTTGAGGTGGACGAGGCCATGGACAAGAAGCTCCTTAAGGAGCTCAAGAAGCATCTCGGAGTCGATGACGAGGTCGTATACAAGATCAACGGACCTCTGGATCTCACATTCCTCATGAAGGTGAACGGCATAGATGGTTTTGACCATCTGAAGTATCCTAAGTACAAACCGCAGCCTGTACCTGGAATGGGCGATTACAGCCATATATTTGACAGGATAAAGAAGGGAGACATCCTTCTGTTCCATCCATATTATGAGTTCACACCGGTCATAGAGTTCATAAAACAGGCGGCAAATGATCCTGATGTCCTGGCGATCAAGCAGACACTTTACCGTGTCAGCGGCAATTCACCTATCATCGCGGCACTTGCACAGGCTGCCGAAAATGGCAAGCAGGTAACTGTTCTCGTCGAGCTCAAGGCAAGATTTGACGAGGAGAACAATATAGCGTGGGCCAAGAAGCTGGAGCAGGCGGGCTGTCATGTTATCTATGGCCTTGTGGGTCTTAAGACACATTCCAAGATCGCACTGGTTGTCAGACGCGAGGAGGACGGAATTAGAAGATATGTGCATCTGGGAACAGGAAATTACAATGATCAGACCGCAAAGCTTTACACTGACATGGGACTTCTCACCTGCAGTGATGCCATAGGAGAGGACGCGACGGCGGTGTTCAACATGCTGTCAGGATATTCAGAGCCGAAGAAGTGGAACAAGCTTGCAGTTGCCCCGATCTGGCTGAAGGACAAATTCCTCATGCTGATAGGCCGTGAGGCAGAGAATGCGAGACAGGGCAAAAAGGCAAGGATAGTTGCCAAGATGAACAGTCTCTGTGATCCGGTGATCATGAATGCGCTCTACGATGCCTCAAAGGCAGGCGTAAAGATCGAACTCATCGTCAGGGGAATATGCTGTATCAAGGCAGGAGTTCCGGGACTTTCAGATAATATATCAGTAAGATCCATAGTTGGAAATTATCTTGAGCACTCGAGAATATTCTATTTCTATAATGACGGATTTGAGGATATATACATGGGAAGTGCGGACTGGATGCCTAGAAATCTGGACAAGCGAGTTGAGATAACGTTCCCTGTAGAGGATCCAGAGCTTAAGAAGAAGATAAAGAATATCCTTAAGATACAGCTTGAGGATACACTCAAGGCTCACATCATGCAGCCTGACGGCTCATATGCGAAGCAGGATCTCAGGGGCAAGGCAAAGCTTGATTCACAGATGTATTTTGTGAAGCTTGCGCAGGAGAGTCAGAAGCCGGTGAAGGAAGAGGACAATGACAGGGTGTTCATCCCGGTTGAATCCCACGGCGATAATGAGTGATATAAAGGCAGCACAGAGGCATATCGACAAAAGAAAAATAACAGTTGACACACGGCTGGCGATGTGGTATTCTACCATTGCTGTGTGAAACAGTGAACATAGAAGCAGAGTATCCACTCTCACCTCAGCATGGTCTGACATGACTCGGGTTAATATTTAGCTTAGAAGATTTACAGGGTTTTCCTGAGTTTGAATATGCTTTGTATTAAGAAAGTGGATAGATGGTTCTATCCACTTTTCTTATGTCAGAGAATTGAATTTTAAAAGTGTGGAGGTAGAGAGTCATTAGCGATTTAATGATCAACGAACAGATTAGAGACAGAGAGGTACGACTCATCGGAGAAGATGGTCAGCTTGTTGGAATAATGTCATCCAGGGATGCATACAAGATGGCTCAGGATGCAGGACTTGATCTTGTGAAGATAGCACCTAAGGCACAGCCACCGGTGTGCAAGATAGTTGACTATGGTAAGTATCGTTATGAGCAGGCCAGAAAAGAGAAAGAGGCCAAGAAGAAGCAGAAGACCATGGAAGTCAAGGAAGTCAGACTTTCACCGAACATCGATGCGAATGACCTTAATACCAAGATCAATCAGGCAAGAAAGTTCCTTGAGCATGGCGATAAGGTTAAGGTTACATTGCGATTCAGGGGAAGAGAGCTTGCGCATGTAGAGCAGTCAAAGGTTATTCTTGACAACTTTGCTGAGAAGCTTGCAGAGATAGCAGTTATCGATAAGCCTGCTAAGTTTGAAGGAAGAAGCATGATAATGTTTTTAACACAAAAGCGTTAAATTATTATAGACATATAATTCAAGGAGGAAGTAAGTAAAATGGCTAAATTAAAGACAAAAAGAGCAGCAGCTAAGCGTTTCAAGAAAACAGCTAACGGCGGTTTAAAGAGATCTAAAGCTTATAAGAGTCATATCTTAACAAAGAAGACCACTAAGAGAAAGAGAAATCTTAGAAAGGCTACAATGACAGACGCAACAAACGAGAAGGTAATGAAGAAGATATTACCTTATATCTAATAGATCAGGAGGAAGAAAACCAATGGCAAGAGTTAAAGGCGGAATGAACGCAAAGCAGAAGCACAATAAGGTATTAAAGCTTGCAAAGGGCTACAGAGGAGCAAGGAGCAAGCAGTATAGAGTAGCAAAGCAGTCAGTTATGAGAGCACTTACATCTTCATACGCTGGCAGAAAGCAGAGAAAGAGACAGTTCAGACAGCTCTGGATCGCTCGTATCAACGCAGCAGCAAGAATGAATGACATCTCATACAGCAAGCTTATGCATGGTCTTAAGCTGGCAGGTGTTGACATCAACAGAAAGATGCTCTCAGAGATGGCTATCAGCGATGCTGAGGGATTTGCAAAGCTTGTTGAGGTTGCAAAGGCACAGTTATCATAATATAGAATATAGAATCTTCTATATATAAGTAAAAAGAACCGGATGTGGTATAAACTTACACATCCGGTTCTTTTGTTGCGCGAAAAGGTTTTATAATTCGGAGGCGTATGCTATAATTATAGAGGTTAGGGGGATGACCAATGAGAGTAAAGACACAGAGTAGGAGGCACATATGTTCGTAGAGAGAATAACAAAGGATCAGATGAAGATGTTTCTTGAGACTTTTGCTTGCTGTAGTGAGCAGAAGAACCTCGTTATGAGACTTAACTATGCAGGAAAGGAACCGTATCTGGATGTGACCAGGTTCAGCAATGGTCTGGTATATACTGATTCATATTATGATTTTGACAGTACATACTGCAGTAATCTTTGGAATAAGTTCCTGTATACACAGTTCACACATGAGTATTACACAGCGTTCAAGGAGTACCTTATGAAGGATGTGGACAGAAAGCTCACTAATATGATAAAAATCTGAAAAAAGTTGTTGACTTTGTATTCGATAGATGGTATTATCTTATTCGTTGGTGACGAGCACAGAAGTCGACATCACATAAATATGCGGGAGTGCTGGAATTGGCAGACAGGCTAGACTAAGGATCTAGTGCTGGAAACGGCGTGTGGGTTCAAGTCCCATCTCCCGCATTTTTTATTTCTAGAGAAAGCTTAAAACATAAGCTTTCTCTTTTTTTTAACTAATATTAACTCCCGGGAGATTTCCTTGATATATGGGCTGACAGGGGGTAGAATCAAATATATTCATAAAAACAGGAGGAATAGAGCGTGTCAAAAGCGATATTCAATAAGAAGGTTCTGGCGGCAGCGATTGCCGGTATGATGTCCGTGTCGCTGGTTGGTTGCGGAGGCAGTACCGGTGGACAGACAGGAAGTTCCAGAATAAATATAGAGCCGTATAGCAAGGTGGAATTCAATACGGATCAGGTTAAGAGCGGAGATATCCAGTCCTCATTGACATTGGAGCTCAAGCCTGATGGTTACAGCAGCAATGATTACTCGATACAGCAGTCTGACTACAAGGTTCAGGAGGTCAAGGTAAAAGAGGGCGATAAGGTGGCCAAAGGCGATGTGATGATCCAGTTTGAGGCCAAGGATATCCAGAAGACCATAGATCAGTATACGGATCAGAAGGAGCGGGATCAGCTTCTTATAGACCATTACAACAGGCTGGCGAGCATAGACAGCAGCCAGGATTACTCCAGTGACATATCCGCGGCGAAGGAGGATATGGATCTGGCGGATACATACATCAAAGAGCAGAACGAGAGAATGAAGGAGTATCAGGTCATTGCAGACAAGAACGGAACAGTGACTTATGTCAACTCAGATCTGCAGTATGGATATGTCACAGCGGGTGATACGCTCATAACGGTGGATTCGGGTTCGTCTGATTATGTATCAGAGACTGCGGATTCATACGAATTCAAGGAGGGGCAGACCTACGATGCTGATTTTCAGGAGGCAACATTTACACTGAAGCTCACGAAGTGTGAGAAGTATACAAGCTCTGCCACCGGAGAGGAGATGCAGAAACTTACATTTCAGCCTGTCAGTGATATGACCGGAGTGACCGAAGCGGATACCCTCAAGATGGTCATAGATAAGCCGGTTGTAAAGAACGTTGTATATGTGAATAAAAAGGCTGTGTTTGACGGCTCGGGTGAGAAGAAGTATGTGTACACTGTAAATGAGGACGGATACAGGAATGCGGTAGAAGTTACCGTTGGAGATACGGTGGATGATTATACAGTTATCAAATCAGGACTGAAGGCCGGAGAGCAGGTGGTGATAAATTGATGAGACAGAATATTATGCATAAAGGCAGCACACGGACAAAAAAGAATATGACCGCCAGAATAGCATGCCTGGTAATGTCATTTGTCATGGCAGGAGGAATGGCGGGCTGTGGCAAGGAGAACAGCGAGAAGGTTCCTGAGCTCGTTGAACCTGTAAGTACAAATGAGGCATACAGACCGGTCACATATGGAGATATAGGCAAAAAGGTCATCAAGACCGGAACGATAGTCCCAACTGACTATTGTTATTACTATGACACATCTGTGACTCTGTCAAAGGTGTATGTGAATGTGGGCGATGAGGTCAAGAAGGACACGGTTCTTGCAGAGACCGACAGCAATGCATCCACAGCATCGGGAGACGATGGCAGTGGTACAGATTCAGGCTCAATAGTGGATGATTCTTCAACATCGATGGATGGGGACGACAGCTCGGGAGCTGATTCCCAGGATGTGAAGAAGTATTCACATGAGATCAAGCAGAAGATATATGAGCAGAATCAGGCTGAGCTGGACTGGAAGATAAAGGCGTGCGAAGAGATCGGTGATTCAAAGGGCGCTGCAGAGGCCAGAACAGAAAAAGCCATAAATGAGGAGAACAACAGGTACGATAATCTTTTATATGAGTATGAGCAGAAAAAGCTCACACAGCAGGACGAGGATGAGGACAAGGTCAAGCAGAGCGGAACGCTCAAGGCAGACCGTCCGGGTACGGTAACATACGCCAAGAAGATAAGCGGCAGTGAGAATACTGTCGGCGGCGGTGAGAACGTGGTCGTGGTTTCAGATTACAGTGATCCATATATAGAGATAACCGGTGAGAGCTTCAAGAAGAATACATACAGCATGTATAAGAACATGTACACTGTGATAAATGGAAAGCAGTATGACATAGTGCCATACAACTACACCAATCAGGAGATAGCTGTGGCACAGAGCAAGTCAAGTCTTCCATACACAAGATTTAAGCTCAAGGGTGTGAAGGATGCAGATAAGATTCTCAGCGTGGGCAACACGGTGTCACTGTATTTCAGTACATCCGATGCAAAGGACGTACTCACAGTGGGAAATGATTCCATATACGAGGAGAACAACCAGAAATTTGTATATGTCAAGACAGATTCCAGTGAGAAGGAGCGCAGGGATATAGATACCGGTGCCAGCGACAATAACTACACAGAGGTAGTCAGCGGACTCAAGGAAGGCGATCTTGTCTACTACGCTTCAGATGCGGTCATGCCTAGTGATTACACAGAATACACGGTGGCACTCGATTCATATACGAAGACAGCAACGGTGAAGAGCGATTCGTTCTCGGTGGAGGACCTCAACAGTGTCAGCTACACTGCACCATGCGATGGACGTTTCACGTCACTCAACGTCAAGAAGGGCCAGAAGGTTAAGAAGGGGGATGTGCTGTTTGTCATTGACAGTGGCGGCGGAACAGCGGCGGTCAAGGATATAGATAACCAGATCAGCGAGGAGAACCAGACTTATAGTTCGGATCTCAAGGATTTTGATGATCAGATAAATGAGCTTACAAATGAGATCACGAGATACCAGAAGGGTAAGGTGGCAACGCCGACGGATGCAGAGAACACTCTCTACATGGCGGAGCAGCTCGTGTGCCAGAGAAATGTTGTTACATACAACAAGGATCTTAGGATATATACACACAATGCAACCATCAAGAGCTTAAACGCACAGAGAGAAAAGCTCAACAAGAACAATGATGGAAGCGGAAAGATAACTGTCTACGCTGACCAGGCGGGAACAGTCCTCTCGGTTGGCGCGAAGACTGATGTGGCTGTCAAGGAAGGTGCAAATGTACTCACAGTCGGAAGCAACGACAATGTGATCCTGGCGATATCCATATCAGAGGGAAAACTTGCTGTAAACCAGAAGGTTTCAATATCAAATAAGAACAACAGCGGTAAGAAGATAAGCGGAGTGTGTGTCGGAAGCACCGGAGACAGCTCCAAGTCATATATCAGTACTGATTCAGAGGGTGGGGTTCACGTAACCAAGTGTTCAGGCAGTGATGAACTGAAATATTATATAAAGGTTGATGATGCAAGCTTTTACAAGAAGCCGAAGTCATATCAGGTCAGCTACCCGACAAAGTCCTATGAGAACGTGGTCATGATACCTAACAACATGATCTATCATGAGACGAGCAAGAACAATTCAAATGAGTATGACTATGTATGGCTCATCAAGGATGATGAGATCATAAAGCAGTATGTCACTCTCGGCGAGGCAGACAAGACCAAGACGGTTATACTGTCAGGTCTTTCAGAGGGCGATGTCATAGCTAAGGAATCAGGAGCAACATCCACCGGTGGCTCATCGAGTTCATCAGATGGTTCCGATAATTCAAAGTCAGGCGCAGACAGCCAGTCGGATGGCGGATCGGATTCATCTGGCGGAGATGCGGCGGCAGCAGAGTAGCAGAGAGGAGATATAATGTTTAAATTTTTATCACATAAATTATTGAACAAGAAGTGGTTAAATGCATGTCTCCTGCTTGGAATCATATTGCTGGTGGCTGTTGCATCGTGCAACCCAATGTTCAAAAACGGAGCGCTGGATATGCTCATGTCGTCCAAGTTTGACGCGGCGATGGTAGAGCAGAACAAGTATCCGGCAACTATCGGCAGATCAGGCTCATGCGCGGTAGACGATTATGCCGATGCCGATGCAGTGCTTGGCAGGATCGGCAAATATGAGGACATGTGGAACTACTACATGGAGATAGATGCTCTGCAGAAGCAGACCAGCCTGTCACTTCAGGCGGGGTACACCCAGAGCAACCTGAATCACAGGACCAGCTTCAACATGACATATATGCCACAGATAGAGGATCATGTGAACATAACATATGGAACGTCACTCGAGGATGCCAAGACAGAGGATGGTGTGTATCCTTGTATCATCTCACAGAGAAACCTTGACAAATACGGCCTTGTCGTTGGAGAGGTATTCAGCATAGATACCGGACTCAGCGATGCCGTTGACTCACAGGGCAATCCTATGAAGTATCAGATCGTAGGTGTATTTGAGGAGAAGGATTACTCAGACAGCTTCTGGTATGACCAGCTTGCAGATCTCGACAGCGAGGTATATGTGAAGAAGGATGACTTCAACGACATGATAGGCAAGTACGGCTTCCTCACAATATACTACGTGGATCACGTCATGCTTGACTACTCACAGATAACACACAAGAATGCCATGGACACGCTGTATTATCTCCAGTCATTTGAGAAGTCAGATAAATATTTTGAGCAGAATTTCAGCAGTGTGCTCATAGATTATAAAGGCGATGCAAGAACCATCGGTATAATCATATGGGTTCTGGAGCTCCCAATACTGGTTCTGCTTCTGGCATTCATTTACATGGTATCAAGTCAGATACTTGAGATGGAGGATGGAGAGATCGCCATGCTCAAGAGCCGTGGTACCAGCACGAAGCAGGTTCTCGGAATATACCTTGGACAGTCGGCAATACTGTCGGTGATAGCCATAGTGATAGGAATCCCTATAGGATATCTTCTGTGTAAGCTTGCAGCAAGCACGGATTCGTTCCTGCAGTTTGGATTTAAGGATACACATTTCTATGGAGTAGATCCGTGGATGATAATATACAGTCTGGCTGCCGCTGTTATAGCTATATTATTTGTGACACTTCCGGTGTTCAAATACGCCAAGAACTCCATAGTGGAGCAGAAGAGCAGAACAGGAAAGGTAAATTACAAGCCATTCTGGGAGAAGTTCTTTGTGGACGTCATCCTTGTGACACTTTCAATATACCTCCTGTACAATTACAACAAGCAGAAATCGACGATAGCACTCGATATACTTGCGGGTTCAAGACCTGATCCGGTCATCTTCCTGAACTCCTCACTCTTTATATTTGCAGTGGGACTTCTGGTGCTCAGACTCATCAAATACCTGATAAGACTGATATACAGGATCGGAAGAAAGAGATGGTCACCGGCTGTGTACGCATCATTCCTGCAGATCACACGTACGGTCAAGAAGCAGGGATTCATATCGGTGTTCCTTGTAATGACAATAGCCATGGGTATGTTCAACTCGAACATGGCAAGAACCATAAATAAGAACAAGACACAGCGAATAGATTACAATCTGGGAACGGATCTTGTGGTACAGGAGCAGTGGACCAGAGGAACATACATAGACAAAGACAAGAAGACCCACTGGTATTACACAGAGCAGGATTTTGAGAGATTTACAAAGCTCGAGGACAGCCTGTGCGACAAGGTGACAAGAGTCATATACGACGACAATACCGTCATAAAAGCGGGCGGCGAGGAGTTGGCGGGCAGCGTACTCATGGGTATCAACACCAAGGAGTTCGGTGAGACGGCCAGACTGCAGAGCGGACTCAACAAGGAGCACTGGTACAATTACCTGAATGATCTTGCAACAGTGTCGAATGGAGTCATCATTTCATCAAACCTTGCAAAGAAGTACAATATAAAGGTTGGAGATTCCATAAACTATGCGAGATACAGTCCTATTGCAAGCAAGGAGAAGGAGGAGATCGCATCTCCTAGCGGAACGGTATGTGCCATAGTGGATGCATTCCCGGGATTCCAACAGTATGTGTATGAGAAGGATTCCGAGGGAGAGATGCAGGAGGTGGAGAGATACCTCGTAGTTGCCAACTATGCATATGTTGTTGGTGCATTCAGTCAGACACCATACCAGGTATGGATGCATCTCAAGGATGGTGTGGACTACAAGGATGTACTTCAGGCACTCAGTGATGAGGATGTCAATATAGTGCAGTATGAGAGTGTGGATAAGGATGTGTCAGAGATGCAGGAGTCACCTCTGGTGCTCATAACAAATGGTCTGTTCTCACTGTCATTTATCATAGCGATCATACTTTGTACGGTGGGATTCCTGATATACTGGATAACATCCATCAAACAGAGAGAACTTCTGTTTGGTATCTACAGAGCTATGGGTATGAGCATGCGTGAGATCAACAAAATGCTCATAAATGAGCAGATATTCAGCTCGGTACTTGCCAGTCTGGCGGGATACGGAGTTGGTGCTGCGGCTACGGCGCTTTTCGTCAAGCTGGTTGCCGTGGTTTATCTGCCGGAATCACACAACATAGCGATATCGATAGCTGTGGATCCTTACGACATCATAAAGCTCACAGCGGTTGTTGTATTTATGTTTGTTGTATGTTTCGTAGTCATAAGAACTATATTGAAGAAGATGAATATAACACAGGCATTAAAGCTGGGGGAGGATTAATCTATGGATGAAATTATGATAGAGGCACATGGAATCAAACGCTGTTTCAGACTTGGAAGCGGAGAAGATTTCTATGCACTCAAGGGAATAGATATAACAGTCCCGGCTGGAAAGCTCACTATACTCAAAGGTCGTTCAGGATCGGGTAAGACGACACTGCTCAATATCCTGAGCGCGCTGGATGAGCCTACTGAGGGCGAAGTGATAGTCGGCGGCCACGTGTACAGCGAGATGAACGAGAAGGAAAAGGAGAAGCTGAGAAGATACAATATAGGATTTGTATTCCAGTCGGTTGCCCTGATCCCGATTATGAGTGCATATGAGAACGTCGATTTCGGACTCAGACTTGCGGAATATGAGGGCAACAGGGATGCCCGTATAAAAGAAGTGCTCGATCTGGTGGGTCTGTCATCCAGAATGACGCATTTTCCGAATCAGATGTCAGGTGGTGAGCAGCAGAGAGTTGCCATAGCCAGAGCGGTGGCTCATAAGCCAAAGGTAATATTTGCTGATGAGCCTACAGGAGCCCTTGATACGGCTTCGGGACTTGCGGTGATGAAGCTGTTCCAGGAGCTGGTGTACAAGGAAGGAATAACGATAGTCATGACGACACATGATCCGAAGCTTATGGAGCTCGGTGATGTAGTATATGAGATAGAGGATGGTGAGATAGTTGAGCGATAAGCATTTATTCAGAAAAAAGAAGAACGATGCTGTGGAGCCTGAAACTATAGCACCAGATGTGGAGACACAGGACATGGAGAACACGGATGTCAGGCGGGCAGAACGGCTTTCGGAAACGGCGGTGTCCATGGGGATGACGGCCAGAGTCCACATTGCGGTGGACACCGGGATGAACCGGATCGGTCTGAGGCCCGGCCGGGAACAGGCCCAGGTGGTGAAGGAGATCGCCGGACTTCCAGGGATCGTGACAGAGGGCATGTTCACCCATTTTGCCAGGGCTGACGAGGCGGATAAGACCTCTGCAAGGGAGCAGTTCCAGGCGTTCCTGGATTTTTCGCAAATGGTAAAGGAAGCGGGAGTTTCCATTCCCATCCTTCACTGCGCCAACAGCGCCGGGATCATGGATCTGAAGGAGAGCCATATAACGGCGGTCCGGGCCGGGATCATCCTGTACGGCCTGTATCCGTCGGACCAGGTACAGAGGGAGGCTCTTTTTCTGGAACCGGCCATGGAGCTGAAAAGCTTTATTACCTATATAAAGGAGATCGGACCGGGAGCGGCTGTGAGCTATGGAGGGACCTTTGTGGCGGACCGTCCCATGCGTCTGGCCACCGTCAGCATCGGCTACGGAGACGGCTATCCCAGGAGCCTTTCCAATAAAGGGGAGGTGCTGGTCCATGGGACGCGGGCCAGGATCCTGGGCCGGATCTGTATGGATCAGCTTATGATCGATGTGACCGGGATCCCGGAGGCCAGGGAGGGAGATGAGGTGACTCTTTTGGGCCGGGACGGAACAGAGGAGATCACCATGGAAGAGCTGGCAGACTTAAGCGGCCGGTTCCATTATGAGATCCCATGCCTCATGGGAAAACGCCTGCCCAGGGTCTATGTGTCCGGAGGGAGGACCAGGGAGGCCGGGGAGCTTTAACAGGCGTTCCGGTCCCAGGGGGCAGCGGCCTTTAAACGACGGCCCGGTTTCAGGTTCCGGCATCATTTTGCGGCGGTTCTGCATAAGGTAATCGTAGAGTGTCAATACTTTCGGTACAGGGAGACCTGAAAACCATTTCGGAGAGTGAAACCTTTGATCATCAGACGCGGAGATATTTATTATGCAGACCTGCGGCCGGTGGTGGGCTCTGAACAGGGAGGAGTCCGGCCGGTGCTCATCATACAGAATGATGTGGGAAACAAGCACAGCCCCACGGTGATCTGTGCGGCCATCACATCGAAAATGAATAAGGCAAAGCTGCCCACCCACGTGGAGCTTTCCGCCAGACAGTGCGACATGGTCCGGGACTCAGTGATCCTTCTGGAGCAGCTGCGGACCATTGATAAACAGAGACTCAGGGAGAAAATATGCCATATCGATGAAAATCTTCAGGAAAAAGTCAACGAGGCCCTGCGGATCAGCCTGGAGCTTGCTACATAAGGGCGTGAATTTCGGGAGTTTTGTTGACGAAATGTGGCAATGATGCTATATTAGGATACAAATGATAAAAAAGGAGTGGAAAGATTTTTCATGGACGATGGTAATTCGTGGATAGGAATTTTGCTGTTTGCGGCTTCAGTGGCTGTATTTTATCACAAAATACTTTTCATTGTTTCTCGTTGCAACC
>OGXH01002266.1_pt1 | contig 13539 bp, 13 predicted proteins | sample 1576241 | NCBI WGS metagenome assembly OGXH01 (sample SAMEA3541529, study PRJEB24748) | human gut metagenome | biome: human gut; feature: human-associated habitat; material: faeces | place: China | collected 2012
TTTACTGGCGGTAAATCGAGGAATTTGCATGCCGCAGATGGCGGAAAAGACATCGACAGACGCGCCGCCGAATTGTGCGGTGGTGCCTTAATTGCAATGGATAGGGGCGAATCAAAATGAAACGCATTTTTTTGACGGTTTTGGATGCCTGCGGTGTCGGTGAGCTGCCGGACGCGGCGGATTATGGCGACGTGGGCGCGTGTACAATCGGTCACGCGGTGGATGTCTGCCATCCGTCGCTGCCGAACATGGCGCATATGGGGCTGGGGCAGATTGCGGGCGCGCATTATCCGGCGGATGAAAACGCGGTCGGCGCGTTCGGCATGTGCCGCGAAGCCAGCAAGGGCAAGGACACGACGACGGGACACTGGGAGATTGCGGGCGTGACGCTCGCTAAGCCTTTCCCGACGTTCCCCAACGGCTTTCCGGCGGATTTTATCGCCGCGTTCGAGCAGCGCATCGGGCATAAGGTCATCGGCAACAAGCCCGCGTCTGGCACGGCGATTCTGGACGAACTGGGCGAGGAGCATCTGGCGAAGCGCACACCGATTGTCTACACCTCCGCCGACAGCGTGTTCCAGATTGCCTGCAACGAGGCGATTTTCTCCCGCGAGGAGCTGTACGAGATGTGCCGCATTGCCCGCGAGATGCTCACGGGTGATTTGTGCGTCGGGCGCGTGATTGCCCGCCCGTTCGTGGGGGAAAAAGCAGGCGCGTTCCAGCGCACCAGCGGCCGCCGCGACTTTTCCGTGGAGCCGTTCAGCCGCACGCTGCTTGATGCTGTGAAGGATGCGGGCATGGCATCCTACGGCGTGGGCAAAATTGAGGACATTTTTGCCCTGCGCGGCTTGACTGGCTCGAACCACGCCGCCGGGAATCCCGCGTGCATTGAGGCATGGCTGGACTACATGCGCAAGCCGTTTGACGGGCTGTGCTTCACGAATCTGGTGGATACGGACATGCTCTACGGTCACCGCCGCGACCCGCAGGGGTTTGCCGATGCGCTGGCGTATTTTGACAGTAAGCTGCCGGAGATTATCGACCTGCTGGGGGATGAGGATCTGCTGGTGATTACGGCGGATCATGGGTGCGACCCGACGTTCAAGGGGACGGATCATACGCGCGAGCATATTCCGCTGCTGGTGTATCATAAGGGAATGAAGGGCTTGACGGACTTGGGGGTTCGGAAGACCTATGCGGATATTGGCGCGACGTGCGCGGAGTGGCTGGGGCTGCCGGAGCGGTTCGGCGCGACATCGTTTGCGGATAAATTGAAGTAAAGGGTAAGTAAAAGGATAAACACGCGGAAGAAGTAGGGGAGTGTCACCAACTCAATCGCGCGAAAGGGGTCAAGGGGGGGGACTTCGTCCCTTTTCGTCTGCCCCTTGCGGAGTCCAGAGGCGGCGCCTCTGGTGAGGTTTGGGGCAACGCCCCAACTGTTCCACGGGCGACCAGTATGCCAAAAGCGCTCAACAAGGGCGCAGGCAGCGAAGCGTCCCTGCCAGTAACTTCGCGCGTCCTCAGACGCGCCCCCAAGCTGCTCATTCGACTAACTGTGCTGTGTCGCGCCAAATGGGCGCGACCAAACTGCATGGCTTCCAGTCATAGCTGGTCTTTTCCGTAAGCAGGGGAATTCGCCTCTGCGGAGGCGAGGAGGGGGCAATGAAAACAGACGAAGTCTGCGGTTGCCCCCGACACCCCTTCGCAGTGCACACCCATGCGGCTTGATTTTCATCGCTGCAGGGGGAATCGCGCCTGCGGGCGCGAGTCGGGGGCTTTGCGGTCGCCCCCGACACCCCTTCGCAGCGCACACCCATGCAGCTTGACCGTTATCGTTGGTTGGGAGAAACGGAATTGTCCCCCATCTGCGCCACAATCCTTTCCACATGCCGACGCGCCTGATTTGCGAACTGCTCCGCCTGCTCCGGGGACTGCGGCGCGTCGCCCATCAGCCCGACAAATTGGCTGACCTTCAAGCCCAGCGCTTCCTGCATCACCGCGTCCGAACCCTGCGGCGCAACGAGGTAGTAGCACAGGAGCGAATCCTCCTGCCCCATGCGGTGCGCGCGATCCTCCGCCTGTGAATGCACTGCTGGCGACCAGTCCAGTTCGCCGAAAACGACGCACGTCGCGCGCTGGAGATTGAGACCGCTTGCCGCGCGCAGGCTGATGCACAGCACGTCCGTCCGCCCGGATTGGAAGCGGTCAACCGCGTTCGTTTTCGCCAGCGTCGTCTCCCGCCCGGTGATGAACCCCGGCGAAAACGCCTTCAATTCCTGCTTGTAGATGTCCATCACCTGATGGTGGTGCGCAAACAGCAGCACTTTTTCGCCGCCGTCCAGCAGCGCGCGCACAAATTGGCACACATACGGCGCTTTTGCCACGCCCGTGGCCTGCCGCGCGTGCTGGCTGATGGATTCCTCCAGCATCGCCCGTTCCTGCGCCGAAAGCTGGTCGTCCTGTTTCCAGCGCAGCACGTCGCGCATCACGGGCGCCATCAGCTGGGCGTATACCTTGTCGTTCCAGTCCAGCTCCTGCACCAGGCGGCGCTTCGGCGGCAGCTCGCGCAGCACCTCCTGCTTTGTCCGGCGGAGCATCAGCCCCTCCCGCCGCAGGTACGCGCCGAGCAAATCGGGCTTCAGCACAAGCTGATTGCCGTAGCCGCTGCACCACTCGCGCGAGAACGACTCCCAGTCGCCTAAGAAGTGGTAGTCGAGAATGTTGATGACGTTCCAGATTTCGCCGCCGCGGTTGTAAATCGGCGTGCCGGATAGCCCGATAACGCGCTCGCAGCTTTCCGACAGCAGCGACGCGGCGGAGTACTTTTCCGTCCCCGCGTGGCGAAGCTCCTGTATTTCGTCGAAGATGACCGAGCGAAAAGGCAGCGTCGGCAGCACGCTCTTCCACCCGCGCAGAAGCAGATAGTGCATGATGTACACGTCCGCTTCCGGCAGGTCGTAGGGCTTCAAGCCCTTGATGACGTGCACGCGCGGGGATTTGCCGTCCACCCGCAGGAAACGCAGCGTTTCCTCCTGCCAGTTGCGGGTCAGGTGCGCGGGCGGAATCACCAGCGCGGGCAATGAACCGGTGGAGGATAGAAACGCCAGCGCCTGCACCGTCTTGCCTAAGCCCATTTCGTCCGCCAGCAGGCATCGGTCATGGCTGCACAGGTACGCCAGCCCCTCCTCCTGAAATGGGCGGAGCGTGCCCAGAAACGCACCGTCGGGCGGGGTCATGCGCACGGGCATGGTCGATAACTTTGCCTGACGAACCGCGTATTCCCGCGCGCCCGTGACCGCCTTTTCCCACAACGCGCGGTCGCTTGCCTTGATTTCCAGCGGGAAGCGCATCATCAGCCAGCAGAGGTCGCCCACCGCCCGCCGATGCGCCGTGAACCGCGCTTCGCCGCGCCTGCTGCCCGCGCTGCCCGGAAACAGCCGCTTGCACACCTCCGTCACCGACGGGTCGCCCTTCACCACCCAGCATTTGCTGCGGCGGTTGTAGCTCAGCGTTCCCAGCGGCGCGCCGGAGGGCGGGTACGGGCGCAGGTACGGCGGAAGCAGTTCCGCTTCTTCTTCATTCATAGTGCAATTCCCCACAGCCGGTTCAGGCATACGCACGAAATCGGCTTTCCGTGAATTCGATTGGGTACGGCGACTGTCCGCTCAGTCACGAGAATTAAACTGCTGATTTGCCCGCACGCGGCGTAGCGGGTCAGCTGCATCACAATGCGCTTGCGGTCAGGCTGTCCGCGCTTGATTTCGATGCCGATGCCGCCGGGGCACACAAGGTCGATGCGGCAGCGCGGGGCGAGCGGGACTTCGTGCGCGCAGGGGACGCCTGCTTCCGTCAAGGCGGTGCGCACGAGGGCGTGCAGGTCGTATTCGCCCTGCTGGATGGGGGCGCGGATGCCGCGGAGGGCATGGAGGATTTCTGCGAGAGAATCCGCCGCCGTGTTTGTTGGTGTATCCATTAGTAGAGACCCGCCATCGCCTGTGTCAGCTGCCCCATTGCCGACGCAACTTCCGCCGTCGTCGGGGCGGGGAGGGAGATGACGTATTCCAGATTCGTGATGGCGGACTGAATCGCGGAGTAGCGCTGCGCGTCGTTTACAATGTCCATGCTCTGCAATTGCGCGTAGGCTTGCGAGAGCAGAATCTTCGCATCGGGAATCAGCGTGTTCTCCACCATCGTGTTGCTGCCGGAGCTGGATGCGCTCGTGTGGTACGGGCAGGTGCCGCTTGCGCCTAAGACCGCGTAGCTGCCGAGGTACTCAATCAGCACATCCTCATATTCCGTGCCGATGAAGGAGGCCAGCGGGTGTCCCGAGGGAATCGTCAGCACGCCGCGCGTGACCGTGTCCGGGCAATAGGGGGAGGCGAGCAAGCCGCTGACGGAGCAAATCGTCTGCGTCGTGTGCATCTGGCAGGAAACCGTCGGTTCCGTGCCGGCTTTCCAGTAGTCCGTCACGACACCGTAGCCCATCGCGTCGCTGCGGCAAGCGTCGGTGGCAAGCTGCCCCGATACCGCGCACGTCGTCACCTTCACCAAGCCGTAGTCGCTGGCGCTGCCCTCCAGAATGTCGCGGTTGGACAGCCCCTGATGAATCTTGCTCATGTAGCTCTGCCACAGCGGAGCGGCGGAGCGGGAGCCGGTGGATTTCGATGACAGCGCCTTGTAGTTGTCATGCCCAACCCACAGGGCGGAGGAGTAGTAGCCCGTCATGCCAGCGAAGAAAACGCCCTTCTGGTCGGAGTTCGTGCCAGTTTTGCCCGCGACGGTCTGCCCCTTGATTTTCGCGTTTGTGCCCGTGCCGGAGGAAACCGCCTGCTTGAGCATGTCCACGACCATGTACGCCGTGGATTCGCTGAACACGCGGTGACGCTCCTGCTGCTGGTGGCCGTCCCAGATGACCTTGCCCGTGCTGTCGGAAATGCCGAGGACGGAGATGGGCTGCTGATACACGCCGCCGTTCGCCAGCACGCCGAAGGCAACCGCCATCTGCATGGGCGTGATGCCGCTGGAGCCGAGGGACAAGCCGAACGGCGTTGCGTCAATGTGCGCATCATCAATGCCCATCGCGTGCAGGAAGGCAACGGAATTGTCCACGCCCACGAGGGTCATCAGCGCCTGCGCGGCGGCGGTGTTGTGGCTGTTGACGAGCGCCTTGCGCAGCGTCTCCGGGCCGGCGTAGGAGCTGCCGCCGTAGTTGCGCGGCCATGAATCCTGTCCGTTTGACCCGCGCCAGCCGGAAATCGGCAGCGGCATGTTCATCACGATGCTCGCGGGGGATGCGCCAAGCTCAATCGCGGGGGCGTACACGGCAATCGGCTTGATGGACGAGCCGACGGGCATGGTCATATCCACCGCGCGGTTGAAGGTCTTCATCGCCGTCGGGCGCGTGCGGCTGCCGACAATGGCTTTGATTTCGCCCGTGTGGTAGTCCACGACGACGGCGGCGGCCTGCGGCTCAATCGTTTCGTCGTATGTGCCGTCGGAATTGCGCGTGCGGTAGACCTTGTCCGCCGGGTCGCGCAGGGAAGGGTAGTTCGTCCAGTTTTCCAGCGTATCCTCGACGGTGGACTGAATGGAGGTGTCGATGGCGAGCTGGACGTGGTAGCCGCCGGTGCGCAGCTTGTTTTCCATGGCGTTGCGGTTGGCGGAGGTGTCCTCAAGGTTGTTCAGCTGCAGCAGAATGTCGATGACCTCATCCACCGCGTATTCGACGTAGTGCGCGTAGGCGTACATGCCGGTAGCCGTGTTCGGGTCTTTCTCCAGCACATGCGCGGTCGCCGGGTCAAGCGCCTCCTGATACTGCTCGTAGGTGATGTACTGGTTTTCGTACATGCAGCGCAGGACGTAGTTGGTGCGGTCGTTGGTGATGGCGGGGTAATCCACGCCCTCCTTCTGCCGCGTGTAGAAATTCCGGCGCGGATTGTAGTAGTAGGGCGAGTTGCATGTGCCCGCCAGCATGGCGCATTCGCGGAGCGTCAGTTCGCCCAGCGATTTGCCGAAATACCCCTGCGCGGCGGTGTACACGCCGTAGTAGTTTTCGCCGAGGTAGATGGTGTTCAGGTAGCTTTCGAGAATCTGATCCTTTGTGTAGCGCGTTTCCAGCTGCATGGCGAGGTACGCTTCCTGAATTTTGCGCTTGTAGCTCTGCTCGGAGGAAAGGAGCGTGTTCTTAATCAGCTGCTGGGTGATGGTCGAGCCGCCCTGCGTGGAGGAGGAGGACAGGTTCGACACGAACGCGCCGACAATGCGCTTGATGTCCACGCCGTTGTGCGTGTAGAAGCGCGCGTCCTCCACGGCGATAAAAGCGTGCTGGAGGTATGTCGGCATGGCCTGAATCGACACGATGACGCGGTTCTCCGAGCCTTTGTATTCGGTGATGAGGTTGCCGTTGGCGTCGTAGATGAAGGAGGTTTGCGCCTGATCGTCAATCGCGGCGAGGTCAAGCGTCGGGGCAGTTTCCATGTACCCCTTCGCAATGCCGACCACCGCGCCGACTGCCGCCAGCCCTGCCACCAGCACCAGCACCGCGAAAATGCGGATGACGTTGACGGCAATCGACAGCACGAAGTTCGGCTTCTTCATCTCCGGCTTGAAAATGGAGTGCTTGTAGACCTTTTCCTCCTCCGGCAGCGCTTCGCTATCATCCGCCGAAGCGTTCCAGAAGTCCTCGTGCGCGAACATGTCCGCCTGCCCCGCAACTTCCACGGGGTCGTCGTCGTCCGCCCAGTTCGGGTCGTACTCGTCAGGAGAATCGCCCTGCGGGTTGTCCTGATAGCCGTCCTGATAGGAAAAATCGTCGTTTTCCGGCACAAAGTCCGGGAAATTGCTGCGTTTCTTCACTGCTTCAGCCCCTTTGCGCCGTAAGCGGCATAATGCGCGCCACGGCGGAATATGAAGGAATGTGCTATTTCCGGCTTCACCCGCGCTATCGTGGCGCATTTTCATCCGAAAATAGCATAATCCGCAGAGCAAACAAAATTGCATCCTATATTATAGCACATATTCGCTCATCCTGCAACGGCAGGTCAACGAAAGGAGGATGCACCATGCCCCAGACAAACAACGAATCAGAAGCGAAAATTCCTGCAAAGCGCCGAAAATCTCCCCGGCGGCGGTGGAAACGCGCGCTGCTGCTGCTTGTGCTGATGACGCTGCTGATTCTCCGCGTCGAGCGCAACGTGACCGACGTCGTGCTGACGCTCTCGCAGGCGACGGCGCGATCGCTGGCGATTCAGGCGCTCAATGAGGCAGCGTCTGAGATGCTCGGACTCGGTGTGCATTACGCCGACCTGATGACCGTCGAGAAGGACGAGCAAGGGCAAGTGCGCCTGATTCAGGCGAATACCCCGGAGATGAACCGTCTGGCGGCGCAGGCGTCCCTGCTTGCGCAGGAAAGATTGACCGTCATGGGGCAGAAAACCGTCGTCGTGCCGCTGGGCAGTGCCGTCGGGCTGACGCTGCTGGCGGGCGCTGGGCCGGGCATCGCCGTGCAGATTCTGCCTGTCGGCTCGGTGCAGGCGGCGTTCAGCACCGATTTCACCACCGCCGGCATCAACCAGACACGCCACCGCATTTCCCTCGTCCTGACTGCGAACGTGCAGATTGTCATTCCGACCGGCGCGAAAAACGTGCAGGCCAGCACGCAGATGGCGATGGCGGAAAGCATCATCGTCGGGCAAGTGCCGGATTCCTTCGCCGAGGGCGGCAGCGACAACAGCATCATCGACCTTGCGCCGTGAGGGGGAATGGGGTATAATAGAACGGAAATCCCGCTGATTTCAGCAGAAAGAAGCATTACCATGCGCGTTCTCGACATTGACCTCGACTTTTTCCTCGCCGACTGCTGTCCTCTTGCCGAATTAGGACACCGCCCGTCCCTCCCTGGACATGAGCCGTGGGAAGCATCCGCCGTCCGCGCGTTTCTGGAAAACCAGTGTGGCTTGTCAAAAAAACATCCCACGCCCGGCAAAATCTTCGAGACGCACGACGGCGCGCTCCGCTTCTGGGAGGAGCAAATCGCCGCCGGACGCCTGACCGCCCCCTTCGATGTCACCCACGTTGACGCGCACAGCGACCTCGGCATCGGCTATCCCGGCCCGAACTTCGTGCTGTTCAACGTCCTGTCCATGCCCGTCCAAAAGCGGCTGGACTATGCCGCCTTCTATGCCCAGAAGAAGCTCGATGAGGCGAATTACCTGCTGTTCGCGCTGGCGATGCGGCGGATTTCGTCGCTGGACAACGTGCGCAATCCGCGTTCGCGGGCGGACATTCCGCAAGTGCTGCTTGACGCGGACGGCAACATCCATCTCAATTCGCTGACCGCGCAGATGTTCGCCGCGAAAAATGGCGCTGAACCAACGATTCCCTTCCGCGTCTACGATGATTACCGCGATTTCCGCGCGGCGGGGGCGTATGACTTCGTGACGCTCGCAATTTCGCCGCGGTACGCGCCGAAGGAGGCGGATGGGCTGGTGGAGGTGGTGGGGGAATATATCAAGAAAGAAAAAAATTTTTGTAATGGGTGTTGACAAAATAAAAAACATGTGATATATTAAAGATGTCCTCAATGGAGGAAAAGCGACCTATAAGCAAAGGAGGCGAGTCCAATGGGGCGGCTGGATGATTCAGAAGCAATAGCCGAGCACAATCAAAATAGGAGGAAAACGTATGAAGAAAATGACGGCATTACTGCTTGCGTTGGTTTTGACTTGCTTGTTTGCTACGTCGGCGATGGCGGTAACGGTTACTGGTCCAAAGAAAACGTTCACTGTGGGAACCGGCATTAAGAGGGATGAATCGGATGAGCCGTATCTGGAAATTACGGAGTTCTCCACATCGGGTGCAGGGTATTTCGTTTTCTGGGTCACAAACAATTCCAATGATACGCAGGTGTCGCCTGCATATTATCCTAATAGCGCGGGCGTTAAGACAATTTACTATATGCAGGAAAGCAGAAAAGCTGGCTATGTAAAGGCAAATGTCAGTTATTCGGCTCGAGCCAGAACAAATAGTTCTGTGCCAACAAATGCACAAAGTACACTTGTAGCTGTTTTTGCGCCGTAACGTGATAAATTAAATGAGCGGAAGTGTCCTTTGCGGGATACTTCCGCCTATTGAGTTTTACTTACAGTCTTAACGATTTAAAGAAGGAGAAGCGAATGAAAAAGTTTCTGTCGCTGATGCTCTGCGCCGCTCTGACCCTGTGCGCTTTTGCCGCCTACGCGGAAAATGCAGAACTGAACATTGCCACCAATCAGTATTATGCCTTGATGGAACGCATGGAGCAGTTTGAACAGGAAAGCGGCATCAGCATCACCTGCGAAAAGTCCGTAGACATCATGGACACGATTTCGACCGCCTACGTTATCAAGAATCCCGACATTGATTTGTTTGTTTTCACTGCTTACGACGGCTTATATACCCTCAAAAACATGAAATACTACGCGCCGCTAACCGGCAGCGCGATTTTGCAGGACGCTTTCCAGCATGTCTATCCCGCTCTGCGCCCCGTCTGCACGGATGACGATACGCTGATGGGCTGGACCCGGGTCAGACGGCCGCTATTTAAGCAGCGGCGAGAACGGTATCGTTATCGTTCTTTAATTTATAAGTTGCCCGTTTTCAGGTGGTCAGGCGCCACCGCCCGCTATTCCTGCTTCCGCGTCCCCGTCGAAACCGGTACGCCCCCTCGTCGTCACAAAGTCTGCTCAGCTCCGTTTCCGCCTGGCGGCGAAAGCTTCGCTGGCTCCCTTGCTCCTCCTCACCGAACCGGCCCCGCTTGCGCTGGGCTCCGCTTCGGATGGCGGCTGCGCCGCCGGGCGAGGAATTCATATTTTAACCCTGCGGGGCATTCCGCCCCGCAGGCTTAAAATTAAATCAGCACTTCTCCGGCTCGGGATAGTCCACACCGAAGGTCTCCACCGTGACCCGCTTCATGCGCTGGGGGTCACGGGGCTTGTCATTCCAGTCCCGCTTGGCGGAGACAATGGCGTCGGCCACCTCCATGCCCTCGATGACCTTGCCGAAGGAGGCATACTGGCCGTCCAGATGGGGGGCCTTCTCCACCATGATAAAGAACTGGCTGCCCGCGGAGTCGGGAGCCATGGTCCGGGCCATGGACAGCACGCCCCGGTCATGGGTCAGGTCGTTCCGGAAGCGGTTCTGGGTGAACTCGCCCTTGATGGAGTAGCCGGGACCGCCCATGCCGGTCCCATCGGGGCAGCCGCCCTGGATCATAAAGCCGGGGATCACCCGGTGGAAGATCAGGCCGTCATAATAGCCCTTCTGGATCAGGCTGATAAAGTTATTGACCGTGTTGGGCGCCGTCTGGGGATAGAGCTCCGCCTTGATGACGCCGCCGTCCTCCATCTCGATGGTGACAATGGGGTTCTGTGCCATAAAAAGCACTCCTTTCTGTGACGGCCCAAGGGCCGTCCGCCGGATCATCTCAGTACCGGCCTCTGGATTTCATCGTTCGGTCCATCTCCCGCTTGGCGTCTCGTTTGGCCGCAGATTCCCGCTTATCATAGAGCTTTTTGCCCTTGGCCAGGCCCAGCTCCAGCTTGACTCTTGGCCCACGGAAGTAGATGGACAGGGGGATCAGGGAGTAGCCGTCCTGCTTGATCCTGGCAAAAAGCTTCAGGATCTCCCGTTTGTGCATCAGCAGGCGGCGCTGCCGCAGAGGGTCCTTGTTAAAGATGTTGCCTTTCTCATAGGGGCTGATGTGCATTCCAATGACAGACATCTCTCCGTCCTTAATGAGGCAGAAGGAGTCCTTTAGATTCACATGGCCCTGGCGGATGGACTTGACCTCGGTACCGGCCAGTTCGATGCCGGCCTCATATTTTTCCTCAATGAAGTAGTCGTGGTAGGCCTTGCTGTTTTTGGCCACGATCTTGATACCCTCTCCCAGGTCAGGCACCTCCCTCCGGCTGTATGCCGTATTCTGCCCCTCTCAGGGCCCTCAGTATAACACATTTGAGGAAAAAACACAAGCGGAAGCCGCTGACACGCACGATAGGCGCGGCCGGGCGATTTCTGAGGGCAGGACCGAAATGGATCTACTTGATCTCATAGTCCCGACCGAACTGAAGCTCTCCAAAGTCGATCCGGGTGGTCTTTTCCATGTCCCCGTTTTCCTCCGGTTGAACCTTCTGTGCCGGAAACTCGGCGGTATCGGACAGATCTTCGGCAGGCTGGCTCTCCCCAGCCTGGCGGACCTTCTCGTTCTCCGCAGCGGCCTCCGCCATGGCCTGGGCTACCAAGCGCTGGACGCTGTCGTCGATGTCGGAGACGGCCTCCTCCATCTTCTCCTCCTGCTGGTCGGGGGCTGCGGGGACCAGCTGGTCCAGCTGATCCAGATAGGCCTGGGCCTGGGCGTGGAGGGCCTTCACCTTGGCCACATAGCCCGCAGTCTCCTTCTGGGCCGCGGCCAGGCGGAACTGCTCCGCCTCCGCCTCCTGGCGGATGGAGTCCACCTTCTTCTGTGCCTCCGCGGCAGCCTCCTGAAGGATCTGGTCCCGCTTCTGCTCGGCCTCTTTCACCAGGTCATCCGCCATGCGCTGGGCGGTCATCAGGGCCTTCCGCATAGCCTCCTCTGTGGAGCGGTACTCCTCCACCTTCTCCACCAGCACCTTCATTTTGCTTTTGAGCACCGCATTCTCGCTGTACAGGGCGCTGTAATCCTCGGTCAGCACGTCCAGGAACTCGTCCACCTGGGTCATATTATACCCGCCGAAGGACGCCTTGGGAAAGGCGCGCTCGGAAACCTCCTGGGGAGTCAGCATCGTTCATTACCTCCTAATCAAAGCGCCGGTCTCAGCGCAGCACATCTTCCGCGGCTTCGGCCTGCCAGTCAAAATATTGGCTGACCACCGCCGGCTCTCTGTCCTTCCAGGTCACCTGGGTCACCAACCAGCCCATTTTCTCTGCCTGGTCCCTGTTCCACAGGGGCTGGATCACTTGGATCCCCTGTTCCGCCGGTCCCACGCCGCAGATCCCACCGGCCTGCTCCGGGGCTCCGGGCTGTCCTGCCTCCGGGGCAGTCTGGGCGTTCTGCCGGGACAGCCACCAGTTCAGATCCAAGTCCTCCGCGTTTCCGGTCTCCGGCACCACCACATGGGCCGTTGTTCCCTCCAAAAGCCCCTGAATGGAGTACCTGGGCGCCTCCAGCCGGACGAAGGAGCCGGTCCCGGAGTCCCAGGAGAGGGCGTATACCGCGAGTTCTCCGCTCTCCCCCTCCTCGGACAGCCCAGCCACGATCACCGGCGCACCGGCCCGGTCCGCGGTGACAAACAGGCGCGCCACTCCTTCGTACCGCTCTCCCGCATCCCCAAGGGCGCAGGCCGCCGCCCGGCCGTCCACCTCCGTCTCCAGGCGGTAGGGGCGCAGGGCCGCCTCATCGGTGACCAGAGGGACCCCGCTCTCGTCGGGCTCCACCGTCTCTTCCGCGCACAGCCGCACCGTCTCGTCAGAGCCGTCCCCGTCCAGATCCGCGTACACCGTCCCCACGGTCTCCGCCTTGGGGCGCACCAGCTCATAGACAACGCCGGTCAACTCCTCCTGGAAGACCTGGCCGCCGGAGAGGGAATAGCTGGCCCCCCAGTCCCGCTCCAGGTCGTGGAGCCACATCCGGTCCCCCAAAAACAACATGCGTGGTGCGTTCGCTGAAGCGGGTGAGGCGGACCCAGTAGTAGCCGGGCTCGAGTTCGCGGGACTTCACGCTGATGAGCGGGATGGCGTCGCGCTTGATGCGCAGGTCCACGGGCTCCTTGGAGTCGCGGTGCAGGATGGTCAGCACCACTTCGGAGCCCTTGGGGCCGCGGATATGCGAGACGGCTTCCTGAAGCGTCATTTCCAGCGTGGGCTTGCCGCCCACGGCGAGGATGATGTCGCCGGACTTCATGCCGCCCTTGTCGGCGGGCGTATCTTCGATGGGGGTCACGACGGTCAGCTGGTTGTTCTCCATCGTGATTTCGATGCCGATGCCGAAGAATTCGCCGGACGTGCTTTCCTGCATATCCTTGAATTCTTCCTTCGACAGCATGGTTGAGTGGGGATCGAGGGATTCGAGCATCCCTTTGAGCGCGCCGTTCACCAGCTCGGGGCGCGGGGTTTCCTTCACGTAATACCGCTCGACGATGTCGAGGACCTGGCTGAACCGTTTGAGCGCATCGAAGCGGCTGTCTTCTCCGGCGGCAAAGGCCTGTCCGAATGTCAACGAACCGACGGTCAGGAGTGAGAGCAAAAAGAGCGCGACGGCCCGTGACTTCCTATACATACAACAGCCTCCGAAGCTGAAAACAGTAGCTGAAAACAATGGGGTTCAAGATACCGGGGTTCTTTTGAAAACGCAAATGTTCTGAAAGGGCGTATTTCCTGGTTTCTTTCCCTCCAGCCGGGATGGGCCGGCTGGAGGGCGCGGACATGCCGCCGGGAAAGCCTTGAAGATTCATTTCCAGCCCTTACCATAAGAGTGGGCGGGGCAATGTAAAGAGGCCGGGATAGCGGAAAAGGTATGGCGGG
>OGXH01002268.1_pt1 | contig 13533 bp, 12 predicted proteins | sample 1576241 | NCBI WGS metagenome assembly OGXH01 (sample SAMEA3541529, study PRJEB24748) | human gut metagenome | biome: human gut; feature: human-associated habitat; material: faeces | place: China | collected 2012
TTTCTTATAAGTTCCCACCCACATGATACCATCTCTATCAGCGTATAAGTCATAAATTGTATTATGGTGAGTTCTATCAATTCAATTTATCCTCTTGTATCAGACAGCAGAACTCTTTAACTGCCCAATTTGTGAGCTTTAGTCTTGCAAATTTAGCGAATATTTTCTACCCCCCCCGATTTTTACAATAATTAACTTGTGTTTGTTGTAAAAATTGGATGTGCAGGCATAATTCACCCCAACAACTCAGGTTTCAGCCTGATTATTTGCGTGTAACGACTGATGTTATACACAAGACTGGTGAATGCTACATTGGCTTTAGCACGAATAAGCCCTACTGTACGCACCACAAGTCCACGCATGGTTTGTTCCTCAAACCCGAATACATGCTCGACAAGGCAACGTGTCTTGGATTTTTTCCTATTGTCTGATTTCTGCTCCTTGGTAAGCGGACGGTTACGGTAGCCCTTTTCGCAAATTATCGGATTCATCTTATGAGGAGTTCTATAAATTAAAATATTGTAGTACAGTTGTTTATATGGTTCCAAGAGCGTAAATTTGCAGAAAATAAGAATTTTATAATGAACAAGTTATCCCGATACCGTAAGCTTCGTTATAATCAACTATTTGAGTCAGAGAATCGTGAATTGCGTTTGAATGAAATGGGCAATCCTCTTGAAGTGTTGTCTCAGTATGTTGATTTTGAGATCTTTCGTCCTACTCTTGAATCAGCCCTTTTTACCGGAGAGCGCAAAAGTAATGCCGGTCGTCCGCCGATAGACTGTGTGCTGATGTTCAAGGTCTTGTTTCTTCAGCGTTATTATGGTTTGAGTGACCATCAGATAGAGTATCAGATAGTTGACCGTACGAGTTTCCGCAAGTTTCTTGGTATTGAATGTGTTGACGATGTTCCTGACGAGAAGACGGTGTGGAAGTATCGCGAACTCCTGACAAATACAGGCGTTTATGACAAGCTTTTTTCGGAATTTCATAGTTTCATGGAAAGTAAGGGTCTGCAATTCAATGAGGGTCGCATCATTGATGCCAGTTTTGTTATTGCCCCTCGCCAACGTAACACCCGTGATGAAAATGAGCAGATAAAACAGGGAGCGGGTGATAAGTTGTGGAATGACAATCCCCACAAGAAGTGCCACAAGGATGTAGATGCCCGCTGGACATCGGCGCGTCCAGCGCCATCATCAGCCGGGTCAGCCGGGTGCTGAGCGCGGACGACAGTGTGCTGCGTGCGCTGCTGGAAGCTGAAAAAAAGGCCGCTGACTGATACAAAAGCCGCGTACCGCCCAAAGCTGCGGCACGCGGCTTTTCTTTTTAAGATTTGAACAGGAGGTTATTCTTATGGCAAAAGCTGTTGTATTTTTTGCGGAGGGCACCGAGGAGTGCGAGGCTCTGCTGGTGGTGGATCTGCTCCGCCGCGCCAAGGTGGAGGTGCTGGTGGCCAGTGCTTCCGGCAGCCGGGAGATTCTGAGCAGCCATAAGGTGCACATCACCGCTGATGCACTGGCAGAGGAGGTCGATTATTCCGATGTAGATCTGGTGGTGCTGCCCGGCGGCATTCCCGGTACGCCGAACCTTGCCGCCAACAAGACGGTGACCGACACTTGCGCCGCCTTTGCAAAGGCAGGCAAAAAGGTAGCCGCCATCTGCGCCGCACCCAGCGTGCTGGCAGCACTGGGTCTGCTGGAGGGCAAAAACGCCACCGCCCACGCTGCATTCCAGGACAAGCTGGCGGGTGCCCATGTGCTGGACACCGAGGTGGTCGTGGATGGCAACATCACCACCAGCTACGGTCTGGGCGGCGCGATCCCCTTTGCGCTGGAGCTGGTGCGTCAGCTGGCCGGAGAAGCGGAAGCCGACCGCATCCGCAATGCCATCGCCTACCGGCACTGAGAGGAGGGAGACTGTATGCGTTTTGTCACCTGCCGCCTGCCGGACGGCATGGAGGACCCCGCCATCCTCTCGCAGGACGGCACACAGGTCTGGCCGCTCAGCTGGCTGGGGCTCTCCTACGAGACCCTGTCCGATGCCATCCCCTTCCTCACCCCGCAGGTGCGGTTCGGCTTGCAGCTGGCCATCAGCGGCATCCCCGCGCTGCCGGTGGAGGCCGTCACCCTGCAAAGCCCCATCCCCTGCCCCGCGCAGGACGTGGTCTGTCTGGGCATCAACTATATGGCGCACTCGGACGAGGCCGAAAAGTACTCTGCGGACGCCTTTTCTACCAAGCATCAGGATGCCATCTACTTCTCCAAGCGGGTCAGCCGCGCGGTACCGGACGGCGGCTTCATCGAGGCGCACACCGACCTTGTGCAGAAGCTGGACTACGAGTGTGAGCTGGCTGTGGTGCTGGGTAAGGACGCCAAGGATGTGCCCGCCGGGCAGACCAAAGACTATGTGTTCGGCTACACCATCCTGAACGATGTCTCCGCCCGGGACGTGCAGACCGCCCACAAGCAGTGGTATTTCGGCAAAAGTCTGGACGGCTTTACCCCCATGGGGCCCTGCATCGTCACCGCCGACGAATTTGACACCTTCCCGCCCGCGCTGCCTATCCGCAGCCGGGTGAACGGCGAGCTGCGGCAGGATTCCAACACCAAACTGCAAATTTTTGATATCGACCATGTCATCCACGAGCTTTCGCAGGGCATGACCCTGAAAGCCGGTACCATCATCGCCACCGGTACCCCTGCCGGGGTGGGCATGGGCATGGACCCGCCGCAGTTTTTGCACCCGGGCGACACCGTGCAGTGCGAGATCGAGGGAATCGGCACGCTGACCAACACCGTGCGCTGAATCTCCTTGTGGAACTGCCCAAAATTTTACATGGATTTCAGTCCGATTGCACGAAATGCCGCCGCAGTACTGCTCTTTTACGGAAAAATATGGTATACTATAAAATACTGATAAAAAATGCGGCGCATCCGCATCAAAGGGGTAAATGACATGAAGGAATACGCATTTGGCATCGATCTGGGCGGCACTACCGCCAAGGTCGGCCTGTTCACCACCAGCGGCAAGCTGCTGGAAAAGTGGGAGGTAAGCACCGATACCTCTAATAACGGTGCTCACATTCTGGAAAATCTGGCTGCTGCCGTGCAGCAGAAGATGCAGGAAAAGGGTCTGTCCGCAGACAAAGTCGAGGGTGTCGGTCTGGGCGTGCCCGGCCCGGTGCTGGATTCCAGCATTGTGCCCATCGTATGTGCGAACCTTGGCGGCTGGGGCAACCGCAACGTGTCCATTGAGCTCAGCGAGCTGCTGGGCGGCATCCGGGTGCTGGTGGGCAACGACGCCAACGTAGCTGCGCTGGGCGAGATCTGGATGGGCGCGGCACAGGGCTGCCGCAGCGCCGTCATGGTCACACTGGGCACCGGCGTGGGCGGCGGCGTCATCGTGAACGGCAAGGTCATCGACGGCGCTCACGGTGCCGGCGGCGAGATCGGCCACATCACCGTCAACCCCCACGAGACCGCCGTCTGCGGCTGCGGCAAGCGCGGCTGTCTGGAGCAGTATTCCAGCGCCACCGGCGTTGTGCGCTGCATGAAGAAGCTGCTGGACGCAAACCCGGACACCGCCTGCACCCTGCGCGGCAAGGACTTTGAAGCCAAGGACGTGTTCGACGCCGCCCGCGCCGGGGATGCACTGGCTGCCCGCGAGGTGGACGAGATGGCCTCCACGCTGGGCATGGCACTGGCAAACATTGCCGCCACCACCGACCCCGAAATGTTCATGATCGGCGGCGGCGTGGCCCGCGCCGGGGAGGTTCTGTTCACCCCGCTGGTGCGCCACTACAAGGAGTACGCCTTCCAGTCCTGCAAGGAGACCCCCATCAAGGCCGCCAGCCTTGGCAACGACGCCGGCATCTACGGTGCCGTGCGCCTGATCGTGGGTGCCTGATCAGGGAATACCGATCGCTTTCAAACCAGCCAAGCCTGCGGGCTTGGCTGGTTTTGTTTTTGCAGGAGACAAAACAAGTCTGATTTTCCAAAAGCGTTGCATATCGGCGCAAAAAGGCAACTGCCGTCTTGTTTATTTTGTGCACTTATGCTAAAATAGCGTGCATACAGTTGATTTTTGTAGAGCGGTATTACTTTTTCTGATGCTGTAAAAATTCGGCTGAGCCGAAAAAATAAGGACGCAACAAAGGAGAACACGCCATGAAAAAGCTTTTCGCCATGACGGTGGCCGTGCTGCTGCTGTTTTCGGTGCTGCTGGGCATTCCCGCCGCCTATGGGCAGGCACCGGAGACGGGCAAAACGCTGGACATCCTGTTCAGCCACGACACCCACTCCCACCTGAACACCTTTACCACCGTGGTGGAGGATGAGGAGACGGACATCGGCGGCTTTGCCCGCGCCAACACCCTCATCAAGGCGCAGCGCGCCAAAGACCCGGACACCCTTGTGATCGACGGCGGTGACTTTTCCATGGGCACCCTGATCCAGACGGTGTTTGAAACGCAGGCCGCAGAGCTGCGGATGCTGGGCTACATGGGCTACGATGTGACCACCTTTGGCAACCACGAGTTCGATTACCGCTCCAAGGGGCTTGCCAATATGCTTACCAGCGCCCGCACCTCCGGCGATGCCGTCCCGTCCATCGTGGTCTGCAATGTAGACTGGGACGCCATGGAAGCCGCCGGCCTCACTGAGGGACAACAGATGCTCAAAGACGCCTTTACCGCCTACGGCGTGCAGGACTACACCGTGGTGCAGAAGGGCGATGTGCGCATTGCCGTGGTGGGCGTTTTCGGCAAGGATGCGCTCTCCTGCGCGCCCACCTGTGAACTGAAATTCAAGGACCCGGTACAGGCGGTAAAAGCCACCGTGGCAGAGATCAAGGCAAATGAAAATGCGGACATGATCGTCTGCGTTTCCCACAGCGGTACATGGGACGATCCCAAAAAGTCTGAGGACGAGCTGCTGGCCAAGGGTGTACCTGACCTTGACCTCATCCTGAGCGGCCACACCCACAGCCGCATCCGGGAACCCATCCGGCACGGGGACACCTATGTGGTCTCCTGCGGCGAATACGGCAAAAATTTGGGCAGCCTTACCATGGCACAAAAAGCGGACGGCCGCTGGCAGGTGACCAATTACCAGCTGATCCCCATCACCGCCGACATCCCCGCCGATGCGGAAACGCAAGAGGTCATCGACCGCTTTATGGACACAGTGGACGAGGATTATCTGGCGCAGTTCGGCTACACCAAAGATCAGGTGCTGGCAGAAAACGATGTTGTTTTCTCTAACCTGGAGGATCTGGGCAAGGTGCACACCGAGCATAATCTGGGCGATATCATCGCGGATGCCTATGTGTACGCGGTGGAGAACGCCGCCGACTATGACGGCGTGCCGGTAGATCTGGCGGTAGTACCCAGCGGCACCGTGCGCGACACCTACGCCCGGGGCGATATCACAGTGGAGCAGGTGTTCAACTCCTTCTCGCTGGGCATCGGCGCGGACGGCGTGCCGGGCTATCCTCTCATCGAAGTCTACCTCACCGGCAAGGAACTGCGCACCGCCGCCGAGATCGACGCTTCCGTGTCGGATTTCATGACCACCGCGCGGCTGTATTGCAGCGGCCTGAACTTTACCTACAACCCCCACCGTCTGCTGCTGAACAAGGTGACGGACGTCTATCTGGTCAAGGACGGGCAGCGCGTGGAGCTGCAGGACGACAAGCTGTACCGCATCGTAGCAGACCTTTACAGCGGGCAGATGCTGAGCGCCGTGACGGATATGTCCTACGGCCTTTTGTCCATCGTGCCGAAGTACGCCGACGGCACTCCCATCGAAGATTTTGAGGATGTGATCCTGACCGAAAACGGCAAAGAGCTGAAGGGCTGGGACGCCATTGCGCGGTACATGGCCTCGTTCGAGGACACCGACGGCGACGGCATCGGCAACGTGCCGGACTACTACAACACCCTGCACGACCGCAAAAAGGTAGAGGACAGCCGCAGCCTTTCCGCGCTGCTGAAAAAGCCCAACCGCTTTACCTTTATCCTTCTCGGTCTGATCCTCACCGTTATTCTGCTGGTGGTGTGCCTTGTGCTGCTGCTCCGCAAACTGGTGCGCAAACTCCGCCGCAGAAAAAAAGCACGTTAAAATAGCACAATGCCGGACAGCCTGCGGGCTGTCCGGCATTGTATTTTCACAATCAGAATCTCCCCTTCTGCAAGCCTTCCAGCACCTCGTACAGGTCGCGGCACTCGGCGGTGTACAGACGGCGCATCTCGTCGTTGGCGGGTGCCATGTCCGGCACCATCACGGTGACAAAGCCGCCGGCGGCACCGGCGCGCACACCGTTGTAGCTGTCCTCCAGCACAAGGGTACGGCCGGGCTGGGTGCCCAGCGCCTCCGCTGCCCGCAGAAAAATTTCCGGGTCGGGTTTGGACGCCGAGAACTGCTCGCCGGAGACGATCACCTTAAAGTAGTGGGTCAAGCCCCAGCCGTCCAAATGGTGCCGGATAGAGGCCATCCGGCTGGAGGAGGCCACCGCCATGGGGATGTGCTGCGCGTCCAGCCATGTCAGGATTTCGTCCAGCCCGGGCTTTTTGGGCGGCGGTGCCTGAAACGCCTTTTCCGCCTGTGCGTGCAGCGCCTCGATGATAGCATCCGTGTCGCAGTTTTCCCCGTAGAAGCGGCGCAGCACCGCCCGCATGGTGTCCCCTGCCGTGCCGCGGGCGGCAACGTCCAGCCCTTCCTTATAAGAAAGCCCAAGGGTGGCAAGTGCAGGCTCCCACAGGGTAGCCCAGACCCGCTCGGTGTCGAACATCAGGCCGTCCATATCAAAAATAACGCTGTCGATCATGCAGTATGCTCCTTCCATAGAAAAGCGGGGCTGTGCCCCGCAAAGTGCTCTGTGCCCCTATTGTACCATAGATTTGGCAGTTTGCACACCATTGTGCTCACAATCTGGTGCAACTTTACCGGTGGAAAGATGAAACATTTTGCGATTCCTTGCAAAACCGGCAGGGAATATTATAATAGAAACCAACATTTGTGTCATAAAGCGCCGGAAATCGTGCGCACGCGCATAAAAGGAAAGAGGGAAACTCACTATGTTGGATATCAAGATCACCCGCACGGCTACGCCCAAGGCAAAGCCCACCGATGAGACGAAGCTTGGCTTCGGCAAAAAGTTCTCCGACCACATGTTCGTCATGGATTACACTGAGGGTGAGGGCTGGCACGATGCCCGCATCGTCCCCTATGGTCCCTTTGAACTGGACCCCGCTACCGTGGTGTTCCACTACGCACAGGAGATCTTTGAGGGCATGAAGGCCTACCGCACCGCCGACGACACCGTGCAGCTGTTCCGCCCGGACTGCAACGCCAAGCGTTTTCAGGATTCTGCCGACCGTCTGTGCATCCCCAAGATCCCGGTAGAGGACTACATTCAGGCTGTCGAGGCTCTGGTGGACGTGGACCGCGACTGGGTGCCCCACACCGACGGCGCTTCCCTGTACATCCGTCCCTTCATCTTTGCCAATGATGTGGGTCTGGGCGTGCACGCTTCCAAGCACTATATCTTCTGCATCATCTGCGCTCCCTCCGGTGCTTACTACGCCGAGGGCATCAACCCCGTGCGCATCTATGTGGAAGATGAGTATATCCGCGCCGCCCCGGGTCTGACCGGCTTTACCAAGTGCGGCGGCAACTACGCCGCTTCCATCAAGGCCGGTGAGCTGGCCGAGGAGCAGGGCTATGCACAGGTGCTGTGGCTGGACGGCGTGGAGAAGAAGTACGTTGAAGAAGTCGGCAGCATGAACATCATGTTCAAGATCGACGGCAAGGTTTACACCGCCGCTACCGTGGGCACCGTGCTGCCCGGCGTTACCCGCCGCAGCTGCATCGAGCTGCTGAAGGACTGGGGCTACGAGGTCGTTGAGGGCAAGATCGCCATTGCCGACATCATGGCAGCTGCCCGCGAAGGCAAGCTGGAAGAGGTGTTCGGCACCGGTACCGCCGCTGTTGTCTCCCCCGTCAAAGAGCTGGTCTGGAAGGGCGAGCACGCCTTCATCGGCGACGGCAAGATCGGCCCTGTCACCCAGAAGCTGTACGACACCATGACCGGTATGCAGTGGGGCAAGCTGCCCGACACCAAGGGCTGGATCGTGCCTGTGGAAAAGAAATACTAAGAAGCCGCCTGTCACCCTACGGCTTTTAAAGGGACTGTTGCATACCGTCTGGGGCAGCAGTCCCTTTGCTCTATAATCATTGCAATTCCCGCCGCATGGTGCTACACTACCTATAAAGGGCGTGGGCTTGCCGCCTGTGCCCCTTGCAGGAAGATTTGAGAGGAAAGAAGCACCATGATCAAAAAATGGAGCATGAGTTACCCGGCGGTCAACGGCACCGAACAGCGCCGGGCGTATGTCTATCTGCCCACCATGTACGAGGCACAGCCGGAGCGCCGGTTTCCCGTGCTGTATATGTTCGATGGGCAGAACGTGTTTTTCAACGAAGATGCCACCTACGGCAAAAGCTGGGGCGTGGCAGATTATCTGGACTATACCGACACCCCGCTGATCGTGGCGGCCATCGAGTGCAACGCCGGGGCGAATAACGAGCGTCTGGTGGAGTATTCTCCCTACCGCTTCGATGACCCCACCTACGGCCACTTTGACGGCAAGGGACAGGCCACCATGAGCTGGTTCATCCACCGGTTCAAGCCCCTGATCGACCAGAATTTCCGCACCCTGCCGGACAGGGCGCATACCTTCATCGGCGGCAGCAGCATGGGCGGGCTGATGAGCCTGTACGCCCTGCTGCAATATAACGATACTTACAGCCGCGCCGCAGCGCTGTCGCCCTCTATCTGGGTGGCACCGGATAAGCTTTCCGGCCTTGTGGGGCGCGCAAAGCTTGCCCCCGGCACAGTGCTGTACATGGACTACGGCTCCCGTGAGATGGGCAACCACGATGGCATCCGCCGACAGTTTTCTGCCTTGAGCGGCAAGCTGATGACCCGGGGCATCCACCTGACCAGCCGCATCGTGCCCGGCGGCACCCACTGCGAGGCCAGCTGGGAAAAGCAGCTGCCCTTCGTGTTCCACACCCTGCTGTATGAGGTGGAGGAATAAGAGAAGGGTGACACCATAGCACGACAACACCAAAGGAGGAAACACCATGGAGATGCAGTATTTCAAGGAGTACAGCCCGGAACTGGGACGGGATATGGAGTGCAAGCTTTACGGCCACGCAGGCCGCCCGATGCTGTATATCCCCTGTCAGGACGGCCGATTCTTCGATTTTGAAAACTTCCACATGACCGATACCCTTGCCCCGTGGATCGAGTCTGGGCAGATCATGGTGCTTTCCATCGACACCATGGATCAGGAAACATGGTCGGACGCACAGGGCAACCCCTACTGGCGTATCCGCCGCTATGAGCAGTGGCTGCGCTACATCACCCGCGAGGCCGCCCCGATGCTTCAGCATCTGGCGCAGCAGCGCAACGGCTGGAGCGATCTGCCCGGCATCATCGCCTTCGGGTGCAGTCTGGGTGCTACCCACGCGGTAAACCTGTACCTGCGCCGCCCGGATATCTTCTGCGGCTGTCTGGCACTCAGCGGCATCTACACTGCTCACTACGGCTTTGGCGACTATATGGACGAGCTGGTGTACATGAATTCCCCCGTGGACTACATGAAGAACTTCCCGGAGGATCACCCCTATATGCAGCTGTTCCGCAGCCAGAAAGCTGTCATCTGCTGCGGTCAGGGCGACTGGGAACAGCCGGACACCACATGGCTGCTCAAGCGCATCTTTGAAGCAAAGCATATCCCCATCTGGGTAGACCTGTGGGGTCACGATGTCAACCACGACTGGAACTGGTGGTATAAGCAGGTGGCATACTATATGCCCTACATTCTGGGTCAGCAGTGACCCATCCCGTGAAAACGAAACAACGGCGCGTCCATGGACGCGCCGTTGTTTCCCAATATTAAAGTCTGTCCCGCCCCGCAGGGGCATTGCAATCATAGAGGTAACGGAAAGAGGAATCAACAAATACTATGCAGAACTTTATTTTTATCTCCCCCAACTTCCCCACGAACTACTGGCAGTTCTGCCGGGAGCTGAAAAACAACGGCCTGAACGTGCTGGGCATCGGCGACCAGCCCTACGAGGAGCTGAAGCCGGAGCTGAAGGCAAGCCTGAACGAGTACTACAAGGTGAACAGTCTGGAAAACTACGACGAGGTATACCGCGCCGTGGCCTTTTTCGCCTTCAAGTATGGCCGCATCGACTGGCTGGAGTCCAACAATGAATACTGGCTGGAACGGGATGCCGCCCTGCGCACCGATTTCCACATTACCAGCGGCTTCCAGACCTCTGATATGCCCCGCATCAAGTACAAGAGCAAGATGAAGGAGTACTATCAGAAGGCCGGTATCGCCACCGCCCGCTACCACATGGTGGATGACCTTGCAGGCTGCAAGGCCTTTGTGGCGCAGGTAGGCTACCCGGTGGTGGTCAAGCCGGACAACGGCGTGGGCGCTTCGGATACCCACCGCCTTTCCAGCGACAAAGAGCTGGAGGCATTTCTGGCCTACAAGGAAAAAGAGCACCCGGATGTGGCTTACATCATGGAGGAGTTCGTCCGTGCCGAGGTGAACAGCTACGATGCCATCATTGACGCCCACGGCAACCCCATCTTTGAGGCGGGCAACGTAAGCCCCGTGTCCATCATGGACATCGTGAACAACGATGACAACTCCATCTACTACATCATCAAGGATCTGCCGGAGGATACCCGCGCCGCGGGCCGTGCCGCCGTCAAGAGCTTTGGGGTGAAGAGCCGCTTTGTCCACTTCGAGTTCTTCCGCATGACCGAGGATCAGTCCAGCATGGGCAAAAAGGGTCAGATCGTGGCGCTGGAAGTCAACATGCGTCCCTGCGGCGGCTTTACCCCGGACATGATCGACTTTGCCCGCTCCACCAACGTGTACAAGATCTGGGCGGACATGATTGCCTTCGGCGGCACCGATATGCCGGTGGGTGAGCACTACTACTGCGCCTTTGCCGGCCGCCGGGACGGCAAGAGCTTCGTTTACAGCCACGAGCAGCTGATGCAGAAGTATCAGGACAACATGCGCATGGTGGACCGCATTCCCGAGGCACTGTCCGGTGCCATGGGCAACCAGATGTATGTGGCCGCCTTCTCCACCCGTGACGAGATGGAAAAGTTCTATTCCGATGTGCTGGCCGTCACCGATGCCACCAACGCCAAGGTGCAGGCTGAGTTGACGAAGGTGCTGGCTCTGGGTGAGCCGGAGGCCGTCTAAAATCAATTACACAGCACAAAGGCTGCTGCGCAGAATGCGCAGCAGCCTTTGTTGTTATGATTATACCTTTGCAGCGCCCCGTTCCAGAATACCGTTGAAGCGGGAGAAGAAGGTGATGGTGGTGATGGTGGCCGCCAGAATATCGCTGACCGGCTCTGCCAGAAAAACGCCGAACACGTCGATCCCCGCCGCGGCGGAGACATAAGAAAAGGGTCAGCCGGCGGCTAACCCTTTTCGATGTTCCTTTTTCAGCGCTCAAAGAGAAGATGCAGCAGCTCGCAGCCGTGCGCGACGAAGGGACCGTTCTCGCCGGCCTTTTCGGTGTACACGCCGCCGCGCCCGCTGTCGATGCGGCTGTCGTAGAGCAGATACGGCACGGGATCGCCGTCGTGCCCGCGTGTCGCGGTGAGCGTTTTGTGGTCGGAGAGCAGCAGCAGGCGGTAGTCCATGTGCGCCGCGTCCAGACGCTCGGTGAGGGGCTTGACGAGCCGGCTATCGAGCCATTCGATGGCCTGTACCTTGCCCTTGAGGTCGCCGTTGTGGGTGCATTCGTCGGGCGCCTCGAGGTGCAGGCAGACGAAGTCGTACTTTTGAAGGCTCGCCCATGTGGCCTCTAACTTGCCCTCAAAGTTGGTGTCGATCTCGCCGGTCGCGCCCTCGACCTCGACCATCTCAAGTCCGCGCAGCACGCCGATGCCGTGGCACAGGGGCACCGCGCTGATGACCGCGCCGCCGCAGCCGTACTCCTCGCGGAAGTCGGGAAGCTGCATCGCCGTGCCCGCTGCCCAGAACCAGATGCCGTTCGCGCCGAGCTTGCCCTCCGCACGGCGCTTCTCGGTGACGGGATGGTGCTCCAGCACGCGGTTGGCAAGGCGCATAAGGTCGGCAAAGACCTTGGCGAGCGCCGCGTCCTTCCCGCTCGGGAGCAGCGGGCCGATGACCTCGCCGAGGTGGTCGTGCGGCGGGATAAAGCACACGCCGCTCGGGTCGCAATGGTGCTTCACCGCCAGCGGACGGAACGAGGGGCTGGGGTCGATGTACATATCCACCGCACGGAGCGCGGCGGAAAATTCGGGATCGCTGTTGAGCGCGGCGACGACGTCGAGCGCGTCCTGTCCGGCGATGGAGCCGGCAGAGTGGGAGAGGATGCGCTTTTCCTCATAGGGCTGATCGCCCGGCTCGAGCGCGACGAGGTTGCAGCGGAACGCCGCGTCGCCGGGAACGAGCCTGAGCCCGATGGCGGCGGCCTCCATCGGCGAGCGGCCGGAGAAATGCTTGAGCGGGTCGCAGCCGAAGATGGAGAGGATCGCGGTCTCGCTGCCCGCGGGCAGCGGCTTGGGGCAGTTCACAACGCTGCCGCCCGTGCCGCGGAACGCGCCGCGGCGAAGGGTGTGAGCGTGGCGCATTACGACCTGCGCTTCGCCAAACCGCTCGACGAAGCCCTGCTGGCCGAGGTCGGTGTCAAGTTCCGCCATGTGGTCACGGTCGAGGACGGTTCCCTGCGCGGGGGCGTCGGCGAGGCCGTCACGGCATTTTTCAATGCCCGCGGCTGCGAGGTGGCCGTGCACTCGCTGGGCATCGGCGACGAGTGGGTCGAGCACGGAACCCCGGCTCAGCTCTACGCCCTCTGCGGTTACGACGAGGAGGGTATTCTGCGGGCGCTGCTCGCTGCGGGGGAATAAAACTGCCGTTTCCGCTCCTGTTTGCCGTGCTGCGGCATAAAATCTGTTACGTGCTCCCTAAAAACCGTTTGGGGAGTGAAAATCGCGATCGTATTATTGGCCGCTGCGCTGCTTGTCATCGGCGTGGTATACGGCGGTGTCACCGACCGTACCGACCGAACTCCGGTGCCGTCGTTCGACCTGGCGCGCTACATGGGCACCTGGTATGAGATCGCCCGCTACGACCATCCGTTCGAACGGGGGCTGGCCGGAGTGCAGGCGCGCTACGAACTGAGGCCCGACGGTCGCATCGGGGTGTTCAACAGCGGGACGGATTACCGTTCGGGCCGTTGTAAACGTGCGCGGGGCAAAGCCTGTGCGGGACAGGTGCCGGGGCGTTTGCGGGTCTCTTTTTTCTGGGTTTTTTATTCGGATTACAACGTCATGGAGCTGGGCGGCGATTACGATTGGGCATTGGTCGGCGGCGGTTCGGCAAAATACCTCTGGGTATCGTTAAGGTCCTCGACGGCGTTGCCAACAGCCAGGTCGACACCTTCGGCACCA
>OGXH01002271.1_pt1 | contig 13521 bp, 6 predicted proteins | sample 1576241 | NCBI WGS metagenome assembly OGXH01 (sample SAMEA3541529, study PRJEB24748) | human gut metagenome | biome: human gut; feature: human-associated habitat; material: faeces | place: China | collected 2012
GTTCTTTTCCAATCCGGACATTTTACAAATGGAAAAAGATTGAATTTAATGATGGTGGATATTTCATCCTTTAAATAAAGTAAGGTTGGATATGAAAAATACACGTAAGATATTATTTTCCGTAGCTTTGTTGTCTTCAGGGCTTACGATGGCCCAGACTACAACGGTAGAGAAATCGCCTAATGTTATTTATATTATGGCGGATGATTTGGGCATAGGTGATTTGGGATGCTATGGTCAGCGTCAGATTAAGACACCGAATATTGATGGGATAGCTCAGAACGGGATGAAGTTTATGCAGCATTATTCCGGTTCTACGGTCAGTGCTCCGTCTCGTTGTGCTCTGATTACAGGAAAGCACATGGGACATGCCGCAATCAGAGGAAATGCAAAAGTGGCAGGTTCGGATGGATTGTTATATGAAACTCCGCTTCCTGCCGGTGAAGTTACCGTAGCCGATATTTTTAAAACAAAGAATTATGTTACCGGATGTGTAGGCAAATGGGGAATGGGAGGACCGGGTACGGAAGGTATGCCCGGCAAACATGGTTTTGATTATTTCTACGGTTATCTGGGGCAACGTTTTGCTCATAGTTATTACCCTGAGTTCTTGCATGAGAATGAGCAGAAGATTATGCTGGATGGGAAATATTATTCGCATGACTTGATGTTGGAAAAGGCTTTGAATTTTATTGATGAAAATGCGCAGAAACCTTTCTTCCTTTATTTTTCACCAACCATACCCCATGCGGATCTTGATATAATGGGGGAAGCGATGACGGAATATGAGGGGGAATTTTGTGAAACTCCTTTTGGAGGAAGCAGAGACGGTTATAAATCGCAGCAAAATCCGCGTGCGGCGTATGCGGCGATGGTTACTTATTTGGATAAAAGTGTGGGCTTGATTATTAAAGAGTTGAAAGAGAAAGGTTTGTATGATCATACGATCATTGTTTTTACTTCCGATAATGGAGTCCATTCGGAGGGAGGGCACGATCCATCTTATTTTGACAGTAATGGTCCGTTCAGAGGCCAGAAAAGAGATTTATATGAAGGAGGTATCCGTACTCCGTTCGTCATTCAATGGCCGGGAGTTATTCCACAAGGGGTAGTTACCAATCATATTTCTGCATTTTGGGATTTTTTGCCTACTATAGGTGAATTGGTGCAGGCGGATATTCCTCAAAATATTGATGGTATATCTTATTTGCCTACTCTTACGGGAAAAGGCATTCAGAAGGAGCATGATTGTATTTATTATGAGTTCTTTGAATTTGGAGGAAAGCAATCTATTATGACACCTGATGGTTGGAAGTTGGTGAGACTGGAAGTTAGTGATTCGTCTAAAACCTACGAAGAATTGTATAACATTTATACAGATCCGGCAGAAACTACTAATGTGATAAAGCAATATCCTGATGTGGCAAGGAAATTAAAGAATATGATAGGTGGTCAACGTGTTGAAAATGCCCGTTTCCATTTTTAAACAAGTAAGATTTATGAAGCAATCCTTATTTTTAAAGAAATGCAGTAAGTTCTGTTATGTACTTTTTGCAGTTTGTGGCTGTTTGGCTTGTACACAGAATCAGAAGATTGAATGGCCGCAAGTGACTAACGAGACCAAGCCTTGGACGCGATGGTGGTGGGAAGGCAATGCGGTCAGGACTACTGACTTGGATACGGTTATGCGTAAGTACCAGGAGGCAAATCTGGGTGGATTGGAGATCACTCCTATTTATGGAATACATGGTTATGAGGACCGCTTTAAAGATTTTCTTTCTCCGGAATGGGTTGATTTGTTTCTGTATACTTTGCAGGAAGCGAAGCAGTTGGGGTTAGGAATTGATTTGGCTAATGCTTCGGGATGGCCGTTTGGAGGACCTTGGGTCACTCCCGAAGATGCGTGCAAGACGGTGGCTTATAAAACTTATCAATTGAAAGAAGGCGAACAACTAAGTGAACCTGTCCGGTATAAGGAAGAAGGCTTTGTCAGATTGGCAGGGCATACTCCGGTAAAACTGGCGGATTTGAAAGAACCGGTCAGTGCGAATGCTGATTTACAGACATTGGCATTGGATCAGGTACGATATAAAAAGGAACTGCCTTTGATTATAGTGACCGCTAATAGTGATAAAGGTGAATGTCTTGACTTGACTTCAAAAATAAAGCCGGATGGTACATTGGACTGGACGGCTCCTCAAGGTGACTGGACTATTTGCGCTCTGTTCCAAGGTCATCATGGAAAAATGGTAGAACGTGCAGGACCTGGTGGTGAAGGTGATGTGATAGATCATTTTTCAGCTTCGGCCATTGATCATTATCTCAGTAAATTCGATGAGGCTTTTAAAGGAAAGGATATCAGTTATCTGAGGTATTATTTTAATGACTCTTATGAAGTGGACGATGCAAGAGGCGAGTCAAATTGGACTCCTGCTTTTTTTGACGAATTCCAAAAATATAGGGGATATGACTTGCGTCAGCATTTACCCGCATTGTTAGGTATGGATACACCGGACAAGAATGCAAGGGTGTTGTATGATTATAGACAAACCATAAACGATTTATTGATAAATCATTATTCCATTCGTTGGCAACATTGGGCGGCAAAACAAGGAAAGGGTATAAGGAATCAGGCTCATGGTTCTCCTGCCAATATTCTGGATTTGTATGCAGTGAGTGATGTGCCCGAAATAGAAGGGCGTGATTTGGTCAGTATAAAAGCGGCTCCGTCTGTAGCTCATACGGAAGGAAAGAAGCTGTCGTCTTCGGAAAGTGCGACTTGGCTGGATGAACATTTCCAATCGAATCTGGGAGATGTAAAGAAAGCACTTGATCTTTTCTTTCTGGGTGGGGTGAATCATATTTTTTATCATGGCACTTGTTTCAGTCCGCAGGAGGCTCCCTGGCCGGGATGGTTATTTTATGCGGCAGTCCATTTTCATCCGAATAATCCGTTTTGGGAGGATTTTAAATATTTGAATCAGTATGTTACTCGCGTGCAGTCATTTTTACAGGATGGCACTCCTGACAATGATGTTCTTTTATACTATAACATAGCTGATGTGATGTCTGAACAAGGGAACAGAAGCCTTCAACACTTTAGCGGATTGGATCGTAATATGTTGGAATCTTCGGTCAGAGAAAGTGCGGTAACTTTAACAGAGAATGGTTATGCGTGGGATATGATTTCTGACAAGCAACTTCTTAAAACTAATATTGAGAAAGAAATGATTGTAACGCCCGGTGCCGCATATAAAACCGTTCTTGTTTCGGCGGCGCAATATATTCCTTATGAAACAATGGAAAAACTGATGGCTTTGGCTGATGAAGGTGCTACCGTTGTGTTTTATAAGGGAATTCCTCAAGATATGGCCGGAATGATTCTTTCGGAAGAGAAACAGGCTCATTTTAAAGAAATGCTGGATGCTCTGGACTTTCATGCTGAAGGTGCTGTTAAATGTGCTCGTGTAGGTAAGGGGAAGATTTGTTTGTCAGATGATATTAATGCTCTGATGAATGAGGCGAATGTGGGTGCCGAGAAAATGTATCAAGCAGGTCTGCAATGTATCCGAAGAAATAGTGCGACGGGAAAATATTACTTTATAGAAAATAGTAGCGACCGTAAAATAGAGGATTGGATTCCACTTCGTACAGAAGCTCGGAGTGCGGCGATTTTCAATCCAATGACTGGTGCCAGTGGTTTGGCTGCTATGAAACGCAATGACGGGCAAACAGATGTTTACCTGGAATTGAATCCGGGTGAAACTGTCATTGTATCAACTTCCAGTCAGAATTTTACAGGAGATGCCTATGCTTATTATCAAAATGCAGGTGAGCCAAATCCTGTTTCCGGCAGTTGGACTGTTTCTTTTGTTCAAGGAGGTCCTCAACTTCCTGCTTCTATAACGGTTGACAGTTTGGGCTCATGGACTGATTTTGTAGGGGATGAATATAAAGCTTTTTCTGGAACAGCCGTTTATACGACTACTATAAATAAGGTGCCTGTAGCGGATGTGATCAAATTGGATCTTGGCTCTGTAGCGGAAAATGCATCTGTCTATTTGAATGGAGATTATATCGGTACAGTGATTGACTCTCCTTATCAATTGTATATCCCTGCTGAAAAATTCAAAGGACAGGATGAGTTAGTTGTCAGAGTAGCCAACTCTATGGCGAATCGAATTGCTTATATGGATAAGAAGGGAGTGGACTGGAAGATTTTCTATAATGTAAATATGTCTGCAAGAAAAAAGGAAAATGTGAAAAATGGTATCTTTGATGCTTCTGATTGGGAACCAAAATCTTCAGGGATATTGGGACCTGTAACGTTGACTCCGGCTATGGTGAAGCAATGAATTATATAGTCCTGATGTTGCAACCTATAGAATAAATGTTTCAGGGCGTTTGTGTAATGTGTTGATTATTAATGTGATATGTAAATATGCGCAACATGAATACCCTGAAATTTCGTTTTGAACGAATTTCTATATAAATGTATCTTATTCTATGGTAAGAGAGGGAACTTTATGCTAGTTTTGCAACAAACAATTTGAGATAGCTATGAGAAACAAAATTCTTTTATTTTTATTGACTTTTATAGGAATAAGTCAGATTGCGGCAGCATCAGCTGTCCGTGATAAATACAATTTTAATTCTGAATGGTTACTTTATGTCGGCGATATACCGGAAGCCAAAGAGGTACGTTTTCAGGATACGGATTGGAAGAAAGTAACATTACCCCGTCCTTTTAATGAAGATGAAGCTTTTCGTTTAAGTATAGAACAACTGACGGATACTGTGATGTGGTATCGTAAACATTTCCGTCTGCCTGCCGATAGCAAGAACAAAAAAGTCTTTGTTGAATTTGAAGGGGTCCGTCAAGGAGCTGATTTTTATATCAATGGTGAATATATCGGCTTGCATGAAAATGGTGCGATGGCTGTAGGTTTCGATTTGACTCCTTATATTAAATATGGACAAGAGAATGTAATGGCGGTCCGCATTGATAACAATTGGAATTATAAGGAACGTGCTACCGGCACCAAATATCAATGGAGTGACCGTAATTTCAACGCCAATTATGGAGGTATACCTAAGAATGTATGGCTTCATGTAACCGATAAGGTTTATCAGACACTTCCCTTGTATAGTAATTTAAAAACGACCGGTGTCTATATCTATGCGGAAGATATCCGTGTGAAGTCTCGTAAGGCTGTGGTTCATGCAGAGTCTGAAATAAAAAATGAATATAATCGGGATAAGAAAGTCGCTTATAAGGTTGAAGTGTTTGATCGTGACGGGAAAAGCATAAAAAGTTTTGAGGGTACTCAGACGGTAGTAAAACCGGGTGAAACTGCGACTTTGGAAGCTTCAGCAGAAATAGACGGACTTCATTTCTGGAGTTGGGGATACGGATATTTGTACACAGTAAAAACCAGTTTATGGGTGGATGGCAGAAAAGTAGATGAAGTGGCTACCCGTACCGGTTTCCGTAAAACTCGTTTCGGCAAAGGAATGATTTGGTTGAATGACCGGGTGATTCAGATGAAAGGTTTTGCACAGCGTACCAGTAATGAATGGCCGGGAGTCGGTATGAGTGTTCCTGCATGGTTGAGTGATTATAGTAATGGTCTGATGGTGGAAGATAATGCCAACTTGGTTCGTTGGATGCATATCACCCCTTGGAAGCAGGATATTGAATCGTGTGACCGTGTCGGATTGATTCAGGCAATGCAGGCCGGTGATGCAGAAAAGGACCGTGAAGGCCGTCAATGGGAACAACGTACAGAATTGATGCGTGATGCCATTATTTACAACCGTAATAATCCGAGTATTTTATTCTATGAATGTGGAAACGAATCAATCAGTCGTGAACACATGATAGAAATGAAAGCGATTCGTGATAAGTATGACCCTCATGGAGGCCGTGCCATCGGTTCTCGTGAAATGCTTGATATTCGTGAAGCCGAATATGGTGGCGAGATGCTTTATATCAATAAGAGCAAACATCATCCGATGTGGGCCATGGAATACTGCCGTGATGAAGGTCTGCGCAAATATTGGGATGAATATTCTTATCCTTATCATAAAAATGGGGAAGGAAATAATTCATTCCGTTCTGCAATGACTAATAAGGTCCAGAAAAAGGTGGATGCCCGTGCTTATAATCACAATCAGGATTCCTTTACTATTGAGAATGTGATTCGTTGGTTTGATTATTGGCGTGAACGTCCGGGTACTGGTGACCGTGTCAACTCGGGAGGTGTGAAAATCATCTTCTCGGATACGAATACACATTATCGCGGTGTGGAGAATTATCGTCGTAGTGGTGTGACAGATGCCATGCGTATCCCTAAAGATCCTTTCTATGCACATCAGGTGATGTGGGACGGATGGGTGGATATAGAGAATCCCCGTATTCATATCGTTGGTCATTGGAACTATAAAGAAGATGTGGTTAAACCTGTTTATGTGGTATCCAGTGCAGAAAAAGTGGAATTGTTCCTGAATGGTAAATCTTTAGGAAACGGTCAAAGAGATTATCATTTCTTGTATACTTTCAAAGATGTGGCATTTGTTCCGGGCAAGTTGGAAGCTGTAGGGTATGATAAGAATGGAAAAGAATGTTGTCGCGCTGAATTGCAGACTGCCGGCAAGCCGGAACAGATTAAACTTAGTGTGATTCAAAGTCCTAAAGGCTGGAAAGCGGATGGAGCTGATATGGTATTGCTTCAAGTGGAAGTGATGGATAAAGATGGCAGACGTTGCCCGCTGGCTAATGATCTGATACATTTTGACGTAGAGGGACCGGCTGAATGGCGTGGTGGAATAGCACAGGGCAAAGATAATTATATTCTTTCAAAAGATTTGCCTGTAGAATGTGGAATCAACCGGGCTTTGATACGCTCTCTTACGACTCCGGGAACAGTTCGTATAACAGCCAAGGCTGATGGATTGCAATCTGCCGAAATCAGTCTTTCTTCCGCACCGGTTGAAGTGAAGAATGGCTTGAGCAATTATATTCCGGGAGATGAACTGGAGGGCAGGCTGACCCGTGGAGAAACTCCGTTGACTCCTTCTTACAAGGATACGAAAGTCGATGTGAATATCTTATCGGCGGTTGCCGGAGCCAACCAGGATGAAGCGATAAAAAGTTTCGATGATAATGAATTGAGTGAATGGAAGAATGATGGCAGACTGAACAGTGCATGGATAACTTATAGTTTGGAACGTGCGGCCCGTGTGGATGAAATTTGCATGAAACTTACCGGTTGGCGTTTGCGTAGCTATCCTTTGGAAATATATGCAGGTGATGAACTGATTTGGAGTGGTGAAACTGAAAAGAGTTTGGGATATATCCACCTGAATGTAAAACCTGTATTGACAAATGAGATAACCATTCGTTTGAAAGGTGCCAGCAAGGAAGGTGACGGTTTCGGACAAATTGTAGAAGTTGCTGCCCCTGCTGCGGGTGAGTTGGATTTGTTTAAGGCAAAAAATGGCGATAAAACCAATCACGAGTTACGCATTGTTGAAATTGAGTTTAAAGAGAATTTGTGGCAATAGAGATGTGGATATTTTTTAGAGGTAAAGATTGATAGACAGGAGTTTCTTTTTTAAGTAGATAGGCGGGGAAACTCCCCGCTTGTATTAAGGTTTTATAAATTGTTAGATGAAACATTGGGTTATGATGAATATGCTTCTGCTTGTCGGAAGCATATTCGCTTTCTCCCAACCTTATAGTGGAGAAAAGCTTTCAAGAGGATTGATTGGAATTCCTACAGAGGAAGGAATGTATTTTAGCTGGCGCATGACCTTGGAGGATGCAGCCGGATTACAATTTGATTTATACCGTAGTTCCGGTGGAGGTGCGGAGGTAAAATTAAATAAAGAACCGATAGATCGGACTTCCGATTTTTTAGACCGTACGGTTGATTATACGGTGGATAATCGTTGGACTTTAAAAGCAACTACCGGGGAAGTTGCTACCTGGACTCGTCTGAAGGGAGAGGAACGGAATCCTTATTTAAGTATTCCTATTTGTAAACCGGAAGACGGAGAAATAGCAGGTGAGCCATTTACTTATACAGCTAATGATTGTAGCGTGGGCGATCTGGATGGTGATGGAGAGTATGAGATTATTTTAAAATGGTCTTCTTCTAATTCAAAGCGACCGCCACAACGTGGCTTTACCGGTAATACCTATTTGGACGCATATAAAATGGATGGAAGAAGATTGTGGCGTATTGATTTGGGACCGAATGTACGTTCCGGAGCAGCCACTACTAATTTCTTGGTTTTTGATTTTGATGGAGATGGATGTGCGGAAATCTGTTGTAAGACAGGAGATGGTACTGTCGATGGGCTGGGACATCGGATAGGAGATGCCCAAGCCGACTGGAGGACATGGGATAAAAAAAGTCCTACGTATGGTAAGATAGTAAATGGTCCGGAATATCTCACGGTTTTTGAAGGACGTACCGGAAAAGAACTGGATTCGAAAGAATATATTCCAACCCGTTATCCCTTGGATGGTTGGGGAGGTGTCGGTGGCAATTGTGGTAATGATAATACTGGTGGTCGTTCAGACCGTTTTACAGCTGGAGTAGCTTTTCTGGATGGAAAAACGCCTTCACCTATCATGGTAAGAGGATGGTACGGACGGACGGTGGTAGCTGCATGGACTTTTACAAACGGGGCATTGAAACATACATGGACTTTTGATAGCGCGGCACCGGGTTGGGAGACCTATTCGGGTATGGGAAATCATAGTGTGACCGTAGCGGATTTTGATGGTGATGGTTGTGATGAAATCTGTGTGGGGGCTATGACTGTAGACCATGATGGTAAAGGACTGTTTACTACGGGCTTGCGTCACGGGGATGCTTTACATGCCGGACGTTTTATTCCTTCCCGTCAAGGTATGCAGGTTTTTGGCGTGCATGAAAATGAAGGCGATAATGAAATTGTAAAGCGTACTCCTGCCGTAGCTATGTTTGATGGAGCGACCGGAGAAATTATCTGGCAGGATGGTTTGGGACAAGATGCCGGTCGTGGAGTAGCTGCTGATATTGATCCGCGTTATGATGGAGCAGAGTGTTGGTGCAATATAGGAGGTTTGAGAAGAGGGGATACCGGAGAAATAATCAGTAATAGAAAGCCTGACTCCTGTAATTTTACCATTTATTGGGACGCTGATCCCTTAGCGGAATTACTGGATCATGTTTCCATCAGTAAATGGAATTGGAATGCGGAAAGTACAGATTTATTATTGAAAGCCGAGGGAGTTGTTTCCAATAATGGAACAAAAGGTAATCCGTGTTTGTCGGGTGATATTTTAGGAGATTGGCGAGAAGAGGTCATTTGGCCTTCCGAAGACCAGACGGAATTACGTATTTATTCTACTACCATACCGGCTGTGGACAGACGTGCCACATGGATGAATGACCGTCAGTACAGGTTGGCGATAGCTTGGCAGAATGTAGCGTATAACCAACCGCCGCACTCTAGTTTCTAGCCTTGTCGCTACTCTGATTAGGATATATGTACTATTGGTTGAACGAATAAACAGGAAAATGAATGAATTTCTATTCTCCGGTTTGTTCGTTCATCTTATTTTTGTGAGAAATTTGAAATGCAATAAAAGAAAAACACTATAAATGTCATGAAAGGAAACAAACTTTGTTTATGCTTTTTGTTAACTGCCGGAGTAGGATTGGGAGCACATGCTCAAAATAAAATAGCTGCTCCGATGAAGGATGTGAATCAAGTCGTTGATAATACACTTGATAGTTTGAATGTGGCGCGTTCCGCCCGTCCTGTTTCAGGTTCCAGCCGGAAAGGGGATAATCCGGTGTTGTTCCTTGTTGGAAATTCAACGATGCGTACCGGTACGTTGGGCAATGGAAATAACGGCCAATGGGGATGGGGATATTTTGAACACGAGTATTTTGATGAAAATAAGATAACCGTTGAAAATCACGCATTGGGAGGAACCAGTAGCCGTACTTTTTATAACCGGTTATGGCCTGATGTGTTGAAAGGAGTTCGTAAAGGTGACTGGGTTATCATAGAATTGGGACATAATGACAATGGTCCGTACGATAGTGGCCGTGCCCGTGCCTCTATTCCGGGAATTGGCAAAGACAGTCTGAATGTGACTATTAAAGAGACAGGAGCAAAAGAGACCGTATATACGTATGGGGAATATATGCGTCGTTTTATTCATGATGTGAAGAAAAAAGGCGCTCATCCTATTTTGATGTCCCTGACTCCTCGCAACGCTTGGGAAGATGCAGACAGCACTATTATTACCCGGGTAAATCAGACATTTGGATTATGGGCGAAGCAGGTAGCTAAAAAAGCGAGAGTTCCTTTTATAGATCTGAATGATATCTCGGCGCGCAAATTTGAGAAATTCGGCAAAGAAAAAGTAAAGTATATGTTCTATCTGGACCGCATTCACACAAGTGCTTTTGGCGCACGTGTCAATGCAGAATCAGCAGCCGAAGGAATCCGTAATTATAAAGGGTTGGAACTGGCTCGTTATTTGAAACCGGTAGAAAAAGATACGGTTACGGGGGCTACCCGTAAAAAGGGGAATCCTGTATTGTTTACGGTGGGAGACAGTACTGTGAAGAATGCCGATAAAGATGAAAAGGGTATGTGGGGATGGGGAAGTGTGATTCACGAACTGTTTGACACGGAAAGGATCTCTGTAGAGAATCATGCGAAAGCGGGCCGCAGTGCGCGTACTTATTTAGATGAAGGGCGTTGGGATAAAATCTATCATGCACTTCAGCCGGGAGATTTTGTTTTGATACAATTCGGACATAATGATGCAGGTGACATAAACACAGGGAAAGCGCGTGCGGAATTACCCGGTTCAGGAAATGAAAGCAAGGTCTTCAAAATGAAGAAAACCGGCAGCTATCAAGTGGTTTATTCTTTCGGCTGGTATTTGCGTAAGTTTATTATGGATGTAAAAGAAAAGGGAGCTGTTCCTATTGTCCTGAGTCATACACCCCGCAATAAGTTTGATAATGGTGAGATAGAGCGCAATACCAGTTCTTTTGGTAAATGGACGCGTGAAGCGGCAGAAGCGGCCGGGGCTTATTTTATAGATTTGAATAAAATATCAGGAGACAAGCTCCAGGATATGGGATACAATCAAGGTTTGCGTGTAGTAGGAACGTATTTCAATCATGACCATACCCATACCTCTTTGAAAGGTGCCCGTATGAATGCCCGGAGTATTGCTGACGGGCTGAAAGCTACGGACTGTCCGTTAAAAGACTTTTTAAAGTAAATGAAAACAAAACAACATCGTATGAAAAATCTGTTTCTGTTTTTATTTCTATTAGTTGTCTTTACGTCAAAGGCACAGGATAATAGGGTTTCCGGTTTAAATTCCCGTCAGTTTACTAAATACTGGAAGGTTGAATCGGAATCGCCTGATTATAAAGTGACGTTTCAGGGAGATACCGCTGAAATAGTATCTCCCAAGGGATTGACTCTTTGGAGAAAAGAGAAGATGAGTGGAAAAGTAACCATTGAATATGATGCATGTGTGGTGGTGGAGTCGGATGGAGATCGTCTGAGTGATTTGAACTGCTTCTGGATGGCATCAGACCCTCAATATCCCGATAATTTATGGAAGCGAGAAAAATGGCGTAGCGGTATATTCCTGAATTGTTATTCTTTACAGCTTTACTATTTGGGATATGGTGGCAATCATAACTCTACTACACGTTTCCGTCGTTATGATGGGGATGAGTCGGGTATTACAAATCCTAAAGCCCGTCCTGCTATTCTAAAGGAATATACGGATGCCGGACATTTGCTGAAACCGAATCATTGGTATCACATCAAGATTACCAACGAGAACAATAGGGTCAGTTATTACATAGACGGTGAGCGCTTGGTGGACTTCAGGGATGCTGAACCGTTACGGGAAGGCGCTGCCTGGGCTCCTGCGGATGTGAACTTAATATCGAATTATCCGACAGTAAAACTGAATGAAGGAACTTCCTTGTTCACAGATCTTCCGGGCAAAATAGAAGCAATAGCTCCTGAACTGAAGGGAATGAAGGCATTCCGCTTTAATGGAAATGAACAACGTGAAAAAGGAACAAGCATTATCTTTGAGACAAATGCTCCGGTCAAACTGTTGGTAGCTTATTTTAAAGACGACCAGAAGAAGTATGCCAAAGCCCCGAAGCTGGAGATTGATGCATCTGCCAATGATTACGGTCAGGCGGAACCTGTACTGACTAATGCAATCCATATCAATGGAATGCCATTAGCAAATATACACGCATATAGCTTTCCGGCAGGAAAACATACTCCGTTCTATACTCAACAGGCAATATCTGCTTTAATTCTGGAACAGATAATAACCCGGCCAAATTATGAATCCAAGTTTCATCTCCTAGTTTCCAAGCACAATCTACACATTGAGAAAAAGGTTTGGCCAATAATGGCATGTCACAATTTTGCAGCCTTTTCATAACCGTGAACGCTCCTGGCCAATTCATATCCTGCAACCATTTTAATAGCTCAAACATATAGGGCTTTAGTTCCTCATCGTTCTTTGATGCTAATATCTCTGCACAGTTTTCCCAAACACTTTTATCTTCAACTGGCTGTATAAATATGGAGATATATTTAATCTGTTGAGCGATTGCTCTACCTTTTTTTTGCATTTCCTCACTGCTATTCCAACTCAACATATGAAACAAATCGTCTATATCCATACATTTAACTCCTTCCATCCCATTTCACAACTACAGATCTTACGGCACGTGTCCATATTGAAGTCGTACCATTATATATCCAATCTTCCATAGAAACCCCTACTGGTCTAACGCTAACATGAGTTGGTCCATCTTTAACAGCGTATACCAAACCTGTGGCGTTCAAGTCTTCAATCGTGGTCATCGCCGCACCAGGCCTTGGAACAGTAGAAAACGATAGTCCTGTTGTTACGTCTTTCTCCTTTGGTGTCAAATTTCCGGGATTTGTTCCACCATAACGATAAATGACAGTTTTGGGCGAGTCATCTTTCTCTGCCACCTTTGGTATCGAAATGGATGAATCTTTAGATGCCTGAAAAACACCATATCCTATTGCAGCAATTGAAAGAATTACTGCACCCCCGATAGCTATTGCATCTCCAAATGGCAATGGCCCGTCGGAAACTGCAACCCCTGCCAAACCGGCATATGCAGGTGCTAAGTTCACAAACGCTTTTGCTATTTCGTTGAAAAGTTCGCTCCAAAATGTTCCTGTTTTATCAGTACGATTTATTGGATTATTTTCACAGTAGGCATACATATTTGATAAAAGTATGCCTTGTCCTGTTGATACATACCCGTCTGCATTAATCCAACGTCCGACCACGGGATCATAATAGCGGCTCATGAGGTAATAAAGGCCGGATTCGGTATCATAGTAATACCCGCGATAGCGGAAAGGATTATCTACGCCGAGGGTGGAGGCCATGGAGCCGGTGGTGGACTC
>OGXH01002274.1_pt1 | contig 13507 bp, 3 predicted proteins | sample 1576241 | NCBI WGS metagenome assembly OGXH01 (sample SAMEA3541529, study PRJEB24748) | human gut metagenome | biome: human gut; feature: human-associated habitat; material: faeces | place: China | collected 2012
TTGCAGTTATCCCGCTGCTGCTGATCTATCCCCTGCTGCAGCGGTACTTCGTTTCCGGCATTGTGGTGGGCTCGGTTAAGGGCTAATTTATATTCTTGCTAATTTATATTCTTTCAGAGCGCTCCGGAGACGGGGCGCTCTGTCTGACAAAACAACCACTCAGTCACTTTTATTTGGGAGAACGGTATGATTCAAAAGTATCTCTATGGTGTCCCCTTTGACACCGAATCGGTGGTCGCACCAATCCCTGCAAGCCAAGGCGAACCCCCTGTGGGAACGGTCAAAACCAGTGAGTCCGGCTTCTGCTTGGCCTGCCCCCTGGCGGAGGGCGACCGGGTCTACGGCCTGGGCGAAGCCAACCGCGGCATCAACAAGCGGGGCTTTGACTACGTCAGCGACAATGTGGACGACGGCCTCCACACCGAAAACAAGCAGCGAATGTACGCCGCCCACAACTTCATCGTGATCTCTGGCCAGCAGAATCTGGGGCTGTTCTTCGACTATCCCGCCCGGATTCGGTTTGACATCGGCTTCACCCGCAGGGATTGGCTGGAAGTCACCTGTGAGCGGGCCGACCTGGCCCTTTACGTCATCACCGGCGACAGCGCCTGCGATGTGGTCAAGCAGTTCCGGGCCATCATCGGCCGCAGCTACATCCCGCCCAAATTTGCCTTTGGCTTTGGCCAGAGCCGCTACGGCTACAAGACCCAGGCCGACTTTGAAGAGGTGGTTGCCAAACACCGCCAGGCCCACATTCCCCTGGACATGGTGTACATGGACATCGACTACATGGACCACTACAAGGACTTCACCGTCAACCCGGAGAATTTCCCCGATTTTTCCGGCTTTGTATCCAAGATGAAAGAGCAGGGCGTCCGGCTGGTGCCCATCATCGACGCCGGCGTCAAGGAGGAAGCAGGCTATTCGGTCTGCGACGAGGGCAAGGAAAAGGGCTACTTCTGCAAGCGGGCCGACGGAACCGATTTTGAGGGAACCGTCTGGCCGGGGCTGGTAAATATCATTCATCCGGTTGTTCAGCTTGCCGATGGCCGTGGTCGCACTCTCGCCGTCGGCAATCTCCTTGCCCTCGACCTTCGTGTAGTTTTTGTCACCAACTTTGTCATTCAGGTTATTGATGGCTTCTACTACAGAAGTGGACTGGGGCTGACCACCATTCTGATTCTTGATGTCAGCAGCCAGCTTATCTGTATCACCAACATCGGAAGCCTTCGCCACGTCATTGATGACAACTGTACCTTTATTGTTACCCGCCCCATCGACAATATCCATGGTTACGCTGCTCTGCTTATTACCATTGGTATCAGTCCTTGTCTGGATATCGTACGTTCCAGCTTTAATATGCTGTTCGTTTGCGGTAGCGGTGGAAGTAGCCTGGTCATAGACAGCCTGCAGCTGGCTCTCGGTAGCTGCTTTATTGGAATTCTTATATCCATCTGCTTTCGCCGTTGCTTCATCCCACTTCGTATTGGATAAGCCACTGACCGTATTATCAGTGCCGTTCACCGTCACACTGCCAATCTTTGCCTGGCCATTCGTTACTGAACTGGAACCGATGGTCAAAGAGCCATTATTACCGAGGGTGATGTCCTTGTTGAGCTTAATCTTGATGCCACCCACATTCGTACTATCGGCTTCCGTCGTGATATTACCTTGTGTCTTAACGGTCTTGCCATCGTTCTCATACTCGGTATCGCCAACAATCGCAATGGAATTCCCCAGCGTCTGACTGACCTTGTCACTTCCAGTTTCACCGGTCAATGCAAAGCCGCCATTCTGTTCTTTCAGCGTAATCTGGTTAATAGCCTCCTTAAGCTGTGCTTCTGTAGCAGCTCGGTTATCTACAACCTTTGACAAATCCCAAGAGGTATTGTCTAATCCGGTGATATAGTTTCCTTCACTCTGGTTTGCGCCGCCGCCAATCTGCTTGCCGATGAATATGCCGCCCGTCCAGCGGCCATTTGTATCTTGACTGCCGCCCAGACGGATGCTATTCGTATTGACATCCGAAGTCAGACCATAGGTAAAGCTCGTGCCACTCTGAGTCAGGACGATGTTATTGCCAGCATCAAAGGTGACTGTATCGCCTGCCTTGACCTGCTGTGCATTGCCAGTGTTGTTGCCATCCTGGATAGTCCAATATGCACTGTTGATGGCATTGGCCACAGCCTCGGTCGTTGCCAGGCCATTGGCCTTGGCAGTAACCGTTCCGGCCTTATCGCCGGTACCGGAACCAAAGGTACCGGTAGTCACATCGACTTTCACCGTGGCATTGTTGCTGTCATCTTTCGTAACTACAGCCTTGGTGTAGTTACCATTGTCATAGATCACGGTCTTGCCAGCGCCGATTTTGGCCGTCACGGCAGTCCCATCCGAATTCTTTCCGGCAAGGTTCCAGCCACCGTTGACCGTGTTGGTCAACGCATCCAGCTGGCCTTTGTTGACTGCGTCATTGGCATTTTCACCATTTGCTACGCCGGTGATTCTCTGACTGCCTGCATCAATGCCATTCTTAGTGAACTTCGGCCCATCGGTGATAGTGAGGCCGCTGTCACTCAGCACGCTACTTCCGGCAGTCACGGAATCGAGAGCTATCGCCTTGTTCAGTTTCACTGTCAAAGTGGCATTGCCATCTGCATCCGCCGTAGTCACTACGCCAATGTTATTGTTCGACAGTTTAGAAGCATCATTGGTACCGCCAACTACATTGAGCTGTTTACCCAGTTTCACCTTCTGGGCAGTTGCATCATCGCCCTTGACATTGAAGCCGGTTTCAGTAGTACCGGAAGCAGACTCCTTCACCAGACGTTTGACGTCGCTGATATTGGCTGCATTGGTATCTGTATCGCCGCCGCTTTGCACATTGGTAATCTGCTGATTCCCCATGCTGAGACCGCTGGTGGTCAGAGAGACGGGCTGTGCCCCTGCCACAGCCGGGGTAATGGTTACACCGCTTCCAGAAACCAGTGTCTGATTGCCTGTGGTATCTTTCGCTGTCACACTGGTCAGATCCGTCAGGGCATCATTTAAACTGTAAACGACTTTCCCATCTTCAACCGCAGCTGTGATATTTTTACCATTGGCAAAATTAATTCCTTCAGCCAGTTTCCGGGTACCCTTATCTGCCCCATTGGCCTGGAGTTTCAGATCATTGACCCTGACCGTGTAAGTCTTCACATTGTTTGCATCCGTAGGTGCATCAATGGAAACGTTGTCACCAGCTGCCACCATTACTGCATTTTTAGCCTGGGCCTTAATGGCATCGTTGGAAACACTGTAAGAAATGGTCCCGTTTTCTGCCACACTGGCTGTGGTATTGGTCCCGTCGGTGAAATTCAGGCCATCCTTCAGGTATACGCCAGTGCCTACTTTAGTACCATTCTGTGATACCCCCAGATTTTCCACATTGACCGTATAAATCTTGTGCTGGTCAGTCGGATCCATTTCCAATGTTCCCAATGTTGCATTGGTCCCGGCTTTCACTTCCGTTGTAGCTTTGGCAACAGCCGCAGTCATATCTGTGGTGCTGGCCGCCCCGAAGTCACTTAGACTCAACGTCGTTGCCAGAGTTTTACCGTCGTTGCTGGTGAACGTGACAGTCTTATTGGCCGTATCTTTGCTCACTGTCAGATAGGTGTTCTTGATATCCACAGATGCAGTATCACCGTCATTGCCAGTGATGGTCAGTGTGGACACATCATTGGCACCTTTCGTCAGCGTTGCAGATTTCAGCGTATTATGAGTGGCACTGATAGTGAAGGTCTTGGACAAGCCATCCGTACTAGTCGCCGTCTCTACCTTTACGTTTGAACCGGCAGTCATATTGATGGCATCTTTAGCCTGGGTCTTGATAGCTTCATTGGAAACATTGAAGGTAATCGCGCCATTATCGCCAACAGAAGCAGTGGTATTCGTACCATTGCAAAAGACCAGACCATCGCTGAGTGCAACGCTCTTCTTCTGGCCATCGGCCACTTTGACACCCAGGTTGCTGACGTTGACTTTGTAGATATGGTGTCCATCAGCAGAAGTCGTATCATCCTCTACGCTATCAACGTTGTTACCCTTAATAACCGTCGTGGTTGCTTTGGCAGCAGCCGTTGTCAGCGCTTCTTTGCTGGCGCCATTCAAATCATCCAGAGAAATGCTTACCGGGTCGCTTCCATCATTGCGTTTGAAGGTGATGGTATGATCCGTGTTCTTGGAAACGCTAGTATAGGTATCCGTCAGGTTCAGTGTAGTTTCGTTACCATCCGTATCCTTCAGTTTCACCGTTGTCTGATTGCTTGTATCAGACGGCTTGGACGCGGTATAGGATGCAGAATCCAGCTTGTTGTGGGTGGCACTGATGGTCACTGTGCCATCTGCACCGACAGTTGCCGTGGTGTTGGTGCCATTTTTAAAGTTGATACCGTTATCCATGGTGACAGTTGCTGTATTCGTCCCATTGGCTTTGAGGGCCAGGTTCTTGGTATCGATGGTAACATTACCACTAGCATCGACGGCACTGGTGGTGTTAGTGCCATTGACAAAATTGATGCCTTTGGCCAAAGCCACTGTAGTATTCCCCGTGCCATTGGCCTTCACTGCCAGGTTGTCCACATTCACCGTATAAATCTTGTGTTTATCGTTTGCATTGGTTTCCACTGTCCCCAGTGATGCATTGGTCCCGGCTTTCACTTCTGTCGTAGCTGCTGCAGCAGCCGCGTTCACCTGTCCCACATTGGCCGCATCTGCATCATCCGTACCTGCCGTCACACGATGGATTTGCTGATTGGCTGCATCAATGCCGCTGCTGGTAAATTTCGGACCATTGGCAATCGCAAGGCCAGTATTATCGAGAGTCGTATTTCCCGTAACAACACTGCCGTCAGTCCCGAGATTTACATTCTTGCTGAGTTTCACCGTCAGAGTATTGTTGGTGCTGTCGGCCACGACCCCGATGTTTTTGTCCGTGAGTTTGGTGGAATCTGTCTCACCGCCGATGATGCTCAGGGTTTCATTGGACCCCCGGGCCACTACATTCTTGTCATCTGCCGTGGTAGTGCCAAAACTGGAATTGTCCCCGCCGAACCTGAGCTGCCGGGTGAGTGCGTAGAGCTGGGAGCCGTTGACAGCGTCAGTGCTGGTGGCACTCACCAGACCGGCTGCTACATTCTGGATTCGGCGTTCGGAGCCAGCACTGCCTACGGTGATGACACCAGCAGGATTACTGCCGGCATAGGTGTAGCTTGTGCCATCATCATAGGTGGTATCCGTGTTGAGTGTCTGTAAGCCTGCCGTTGTACCACTCGCTTTCATGGCCTTCAGATTGGTGGCATAGCGTGCCGTTGCTTTAGCATTGGCCTGAGCCGTCGCTTTTTCTGCATCCGTCATGCCCGTCGTGTCAAGAGCATCGACTGCTGCTTGTTCTGCATCTGTCAATGTGGTGGCATCGGCCAGATTAGCAGTTTTCGCTGCAGCACCGGTGCCAAGATAAACGGAATTGCCCAGAGTTGCGGTCACATCATTGCCCAGAATCTGGGTATTCGCCAGAGAGATGGTCGATTGTGCCTGATTAACCGTATTGCCATAGCCGATAATGGACGTACGAGTCAACTGGTTCCAGGTCTTCCCCATGTAGTCGGAACCGGCTCCGTCACGACCAGTCACTTCATTGTTTCCGCCGATAACGGTAATATTGGCCGTGGTCCCTGCATTGGCTTCATCGGTGTTGGCGCCGGTAACGCTGTTGCTGTTGCCCAGGATGGAGATATTCTGTACTGTATCAGAATAAGAACCCTGGCTGATGGTGTTGCTGTTGCCGGTGATGGAAAGGCTGTCCATGCCGTGTTTCGTATTGCCGGACGTATCAGACACCGGGTTTACGTTATTCTTACTGCCATAAAGACCGCTGTAGGTAACGGCGCCCCAGTTGCCATTGACATTGTTCTCACTGCCTACGGCATAGGTATTGCTGCCATTGATGGTGTTGCTCTTCCCTACGATGCCGGAAGATGCTCCGTTGGCCGTGCTGGACGTGCCAATGACCACGGAATCGGCTCCCTGGGCATAGGCGCTGTGGCCAATGGCAGTGGAACCATCGCTGTACGCCTTGGCCCCGCTGCCGATAGAGGTAGCGTTGCTGTTTCTCGTTTCTGATTCATAGCCTATGGCGATGGACTGCTGGCCCACTTTGACCGTGGTGTTGGTTGCAGAATCCGTCACATTGGAGGTGTAAACGGAGGCACGGGTGCCCAGGGCCACAGAATTATCGGTCTGTGCAATGGCAGAGGTACCGATGGCCACGCTGTTGGCCCCTTCGGCGGAAGTCACATGGGGATTAGCACTGGTATTGCCGCCTTCTGTGACCGTCGTGCGCGTTGCCGGATTGTCTGCTGTACCGAGAGCAATGCTGCCCTTGCCGCTGGCAGAGACATTGTTGCCGATGGCTACGGCTTTGGCACTGGTGGCGGTGGCATTGGGACCGATGGCCATGGCATCGGCAGCACCGGTAGTGCTGGCTCCGTCATTATTCGCATTGGCCGTCAGCGTATCGCTGGATGGATTGATGGAAAAATATTTGGTCTGAGAAGCGGTGATTTTGCTTTCCACTGTAGAAATCTTGGAATCGATGGCTGACTGGGTATAGGTATCGCTGATTTTTGTATCCGTAGTCTTGATGGTACCTTCCAGATCCGTATAGGCGGCTTTCAACTGGGCTACCGTGACCGCATCCTGGTCGGCTGCCCCATCGGCTACATTAGAAATCCGGCGCAGAACCGTAGTTCCTGTAGCACTGGTAGTACCACCAACAGAAATATAACCGTTCACGGAAGAGCTATTGGTCAAATACCCTTTGCTATACGATGTAACAGCAGGGGCCTGGGAACCACTGCCGATGGCAATATTACCGCCTCCCGCACTGGCGTTGTCTCCCAGTGCGATACTGTCCGTATCAGCTGCCGCAGCATTGTACCCCAGAGCCATGGATTTATCTCCCGATGCCGCTGCTCCCGTGCCTAACGCCGTTGCTTCAGACACCGCATTGGCACTGTGCCCGATGGCGATGGATTCCTTGATATTTTTTGCATTGGCATCAGCGCTCTGGTAATTGGCTTCGTACCCAATGGAAATGTTGTACCCATCCTGAGGATTGGAATCGGCCGCATAGTTGATTCCGGACCCGGCATTAGACCCGATGGCCACATTGTAGCTGCTCTTGACGTTGCTGCCGGCCCCGCTGCCCATGGCCACGTTCTGCATGCCTTTCACATTAGCGCCTGCATTGGTACCGATGGCAATGAGGGAACCATAGCCGCTGGTACGGCCTTCATTCGTTCCCTTGCCTGCCTGATGACCAATGGAAATGGAATCATTGGCATAAGCCTGGGCCCCGTTGCCGATGGCTACGGCATCGGTATTGTCAGACCCTGTGGTCACTCCATCGGTAGAATAGCCAATGGCAATGGACCTGCCGGATACACTGGTACCGCTGCCGATGCTGATGCCCCCTTCTGTGGAAGTGGCTGTATTTTCACCAATGGCTATCGCCCCTGCGCCGGTGGCACTGGCATTGTAGCCAATGGCGGTGGTGTTAGCGGTATTGGCCTTGGCCGTATTGCCGATGGCGACGGCATTATTGGCGCCGCTCTTAACCGCTGCACTGGTGCCCAAAGCCATGGCATCTTTGGCCGTCGCTACAGATGCGCTCTTGCCGATAGCCAGGGAATCATCGGCATCATCTCCCGTACCGGTGACAGATGCACCAGTACCCAAGGCAACAGCATCATTGGCCCCGGTTACGACTGCACTGCTGCCAATAGCCGTACTGCCGGAATTCACTGTCTTGGTCACGGTGGTGCCAGACTGGGTGGTGTAGTTGTTGACCTGTGCTCCCTTGCCCAGAGCCAGGGCTGTATTTCCGCTGGCTTTGGCGTCAGTACCCAGTGCCACGCTGTTTTCACCGCCCACAGCAGCCACATTGGCCGTCACATCACTGACGGTAACCGTTCCTTTGTCTTCCCCTGTCACAGCATTCTTACCGAAGGCAATGCCCCCTGTAGCCGTTTCATTGACCTGGGCACTGGTACCAATAGCCGTAGCATCCGTTACGCCATTGACCTTGGCGCCGCTGCCGACAGCCGTACTGCCCGTAATGGTTGCGGTGGTCTTGCCATCCTGGTCCGTGGTATTCAGTACCTGAGCATTGGCCCCCAGAGCCACAGAAGTATTGCCGTTGGCCACAGCCCGGTCGCCGATGGCGGCGCTGCTTGCCCCGCCTTTGGCGTCGGTGATGGTTGTGGTGGTGCCGGAGGTGGTGGTGCTTTCTGCTTCACCTACGGAAGCCCCGTTTCCGATGGCCAGCCCTTTATCCCCGGCCGCATTAACCGTAGCGCCGTCGCCGATGGCCACGGCATGGTCTGCCGCTGTTTCCGTGGTGGTCGTGGTATCGCCGGATGTGGTAGTAGTCGTGTACTGGGCAGTTTTTGCATTGGGTCCGATGGCTACGGAATTGGTGCCGTTGGCGGCGGCGTCGGCAGCATAGGTCTTGGTGCCGTTAGTATTATTAGCGGTAAATTCAGGATTTACCTTGAAATATTTGAAGAGAGAGGATGTGTACTGAATCGGCTTTCCATCTTTATCAGTTAACATTTCCACGCCTAAAGCTGCAATGGCAGAATCCAGACTTTTTAAATTGACTGCTGTCGTGTTTTTACTGCTGATATAGCTGTATGTTCCATCAGCAGAAGGGCGAAGTTCCGTAAACAGGGTGCCGCCGGAAAGGAGCTTGACATCTCCTGATGCAATAGCACCGGCTCCCAGGGCCTCGCCCCAAACTTCTGCATCAATATTGGTCGCATTCACATTAGCCTTGGACGCCAAACTGCTATTGGTTCCAGTAGTTAATTCCATCTTCAAATCACTGATAGCCTTAGTACGAGCTGTGATTTCATTGCTGACTGCTGTTTCGCGGTCAGTAGTTTCTTTGCTGATGGCATCGGCATTGGTCTTTACCTGTGTATCCAGAGTAGAAAGGTTGGAAGAAACAGACGCATCCTTCTGGATGTAGTTTCCGTTAGCATCCAATGTGCCGATTTTATTGGTTAATGTAGTATCGCCTGCTTCACGGGCTGTCTGTTCCGCATTCACTGCTGCGTATACCATCCCGCCAGTAACAAGGCCTGTATTTCCGGACTCCACTTTTCCATCATTAGGAACATTAATCGTAATGGTTGTTGTAGAAGTGCCAGACGTATCATCTTTAGTAGTAGTAGAAGTAACTGAAGCTGCGCCCGTCCCCTGCAGCTGGTCTCCATCTTTCACCGTCACCACTGTATTCGTCTGGGTATTTGGGGATGTATCCGTATCCGCCGCCAGGGCGCCGGTTCCAACCGGCAGCGCCAGCAGGGCAGCCACAATAAAAGGAACCATAACAGATTTTCTCCCGGTTTTTGCTCCGGAAGAAGATTTGCCATGATTCCTTGCGATTTCTGACACGACCTGATATAAGCCCAGGGATGTATTGAAAATAACTTTGTATATGCGATTCATCATTTGCCCTCTGAAAGCGGGAATTTATATAACAGCAATATCCCAAAAGCATGGGTTCTATTTCTCTATTTTATAAATCCATATCATGACGTTCTCTAATCATCATACGAATAATCTCCTATTTTTCCACGCCCCAGGACGCACTGTCAATACCCATCCCGCCTGTCAAAGTTCCCTCCTGTTCTCCTTATACAGTAACTTTGATTCATATGTTTATATATTACTTCAAAGGATTAGGCATGTATATATACCAAACATTTGCATGACCTCTCCAAATTTTAGACGATTTTTAAAAATACTTCATTACTTGTGATAATTAAACATTCTACATTCTGTGATATTCTATATGCTTTTATCACATCTAGGCTCATGAATATATTGAGAAATAAAATTGACCGCATCGTTTTCTATGCATTATACAAGTTTTTTATATATCCATTTTTGCCTGTTTTATAGGGATTTTTACGGTTTTTAATCTAGTTATAAAATATGACTGGCTGTATATAAAGTGTTTCGGCCAATCCGAATAATCAGTGCCCGGCCTCCTCTCCCACCTTCCTGCTTACCGGTATTCTTTAGTGAGCTGGTGGGATAGTGGGCTAGTGGGATAGTGGGACAGTAAGCTAGTCAGAGTCACTATCGACGTGCACCATGATTCCTCGCCTGTGGCTCAAAATAACGAATATGGCGGAAGGCTCCATGGCGTCTGACGTCTGAAGGTCTGCCATCTGTCGTCTGCTGTCTTTTCTCCCACGCAAAAAACCCCTGATTCGTCCCATGCTGATACGCGGTAGGGCTCAGGCGTTCTGTTTCGATGAATCGGCCAGGGGTAGCCGCCGAAGCGGAATGTCTGTGTCGTCAAGGAAAGACAGGTATAGCCATAGTTGCCACCAGGATTTCTAACAGGTCATCCTCAGGAGTTTTTATGGAGTTTTCGACGCGTCGGAGAGTTCTGATTCATATGAGGAAGTTCTTCCCGCCTTCCGCCTGTCCCTTGGTAAGGTGTGTGCACGTAACAGGCAGGGAGTCGGGCGCCCCTTCCGGGTCCCTTCAGTTCTCTCTGTCTATATAATCCTTTTAAAGTAAGAAAGTTCTCATAGAAAATGCCGCCTTCCTGCTCATGGGGCAGAATGACGGCCCCGCAGAAAGGCTCCACTCCCTCTGACGTCTGACCGTCTGAAGTCTTTCGTCTATCATCTATCACTTACCGCCGGTGCTTCTTTTACCTTTCTTTTACAGGAATGTTATATAATAAAAATATAATCCATGATTTCAAAAGTGAAAGGAGCCTTTCCATGATTAAACTTCTGTTCCTGTCCCACACTGGAAGCGGTGAGCCGCCGATGGCTGAATTCATTATGAAACATCTGGTTAAAGAAGCAGGCCTGTCGGAGAAGATCTACGTTTCCTCCGCCCGTCTGGAAAAGGAAGGCTCCCCCCTCTGTCTGGAGGGGCAGGAGGTGCTTGCGGCCCACGGCATTCCTGTGACGAATAAGAAAGCCCTTCCCCTGGAATGGGGCACCTATGACCAGTTCAACTACATTTTCCTCATGGACAGTCCCCAGGATCCCCGCCTTTTCAATACCATGGGCGGCGATGTGGACAGCAAGATTTCCCTTCTCTCCACCTACGCCGGCTGCGACGGCGGCATCGCCAACCCCTATAAGGGCGCATCTTTTGAAGATGCTTACCACGCCAGTGAAGTGGCCTGCAGGAAGCTGCTGGAGAAATATAAGGACTGGGTTGAATAGGGGCCTTGCGGCCCCGGGTTCAGAGGGTTCAGAAGGTTCCAAGGGTTCAGAGGGTGGTGGAATCGCCGCTGTCGCGGCGATGAGTATATAAGCCGCTTCGCGGCTCTTCGATTCTTCACTTTCAGAATAAACGGCCGGCAGGAAGGCGCCATGATGTCTGACGTCTGACAGTCTGATGTCTAACCTTCTGCCAGCCTGCCGTCTATCATCTATTTTTTCCCAAAAAAGGAGCACCATGAATACAGGAATCCGAAATCGGCAGATTGCCGTGGAAAATGAAGAAATCATAAAGAACGGATGCTATGAAGCAGCGGGAGCCCTATTTCATTTTTCCCATCCCCTTTCCCTTCTGGCACAGGCGGAAATCTATGAACCTAAAGTGCTGGAGGCGCTGAGGGGGAGAATGGAATCTGCCGATTTTCCCGTCCGGCAGGGACGTATCGCCGTGGCCGAAGGGGAGAGTTTTGATTTTCCCGGAGATATGGTGCTGAATTTTGCCAATGCTTTCACCCCCGGCGGCGGGTACCTTTACGGCGCTTCTTCCCAGGAAGAGGCCCTCTGCAGGGAGAGTACGCTCTACACCTCCCTTTCCGGAAACGAGGCCCTTCCCTACTATGCCCGAAACAGGGCGGAAGAAAGCAGGTACGGCTCCGATGGCATCCTTCTTTCTCCTCATGTGGAAATCTTCCGCAGGAATGCCAAAGAAAATCACGCTCTCTTCGGTCCGCCTATTGGCACAGCCGTCATCACCGCTCCGGCGGTGGACCTTCGGGGCCCCGCAGGAAATGAAAGTCCTGCAGCCATCAGTACCATACGGCAGCGCCGCATGGCCCATATCCTTGCTCTTTCTGCTTTCAAAGGATACCGCACCCTTACCCTGGGCGCCTGGGGCTGCGGCGTGTTTCTGAATCCGCCGGAAGAGGTGGCGTCCGATTTTTATGAAATCCTGGTGAATCAAGGGTATCGCCGTTTCTTCGACTGCCTGACCTTTGCCATTTACTGCCCCGGAGATAAGAGGAATCTGGAGGCATTCAGGGAGAGGTTTCTTTGAAAAAGGGTTCAAAGGGTGTGGTATCACCATTGGAGCCGTTCTGCGGCTCGGGTTCAAAGGGTTCAGAAGGTTCAAAAGGTTCAAAGGGTGTGGTATCGCCTTCGGCGATGAAGTTTTATAGTCAGCGTTACGGGATTGGCTTTCTGCCCTACTCGTCATTCTGAACGCAGTGAAGAATTCTGGTGCGAGGCGCATTGGAGACAATCGGCAATACATACCAGTTGGCTGTAAGCGGATAGCGGACAGCATGCCCCCTCTTTCCCATGAACTGCTTAAAGAAAAATTCAATAAGCCGATTTTTGCCGCAGGAGCGGCATTTTTTAACTATGCCACCCTTTGAAAGGTGACAATCATCTTTAATAAAATCCTAAATGATGTATAATAGAGACAGGTTAAGGTGAAAAGTATGGTTTCCATGCTGTTTCGCCGGTTCTCTTTTTTCTCTCTACCTTTGGCCCGGCCCTTTGGTTTCCGGCAGGTATCCCGGCAGATGAAATGGTCGACCCCTGGGGAAGGCGGAAGAGGAGAGCCCATTGAGGTATATCCTCCGAAGTATTTCGATTGTGAGATTCGCAGTCTTCAGTCACTCTGCCACAGGCAGGCTGGAGGGGTAGTGTGCTTGAAGAATTCCGCGAATCTGCCGCTGATGAAATCGTTTGACTGTTACAGGGTTTCATGGCGGAGTCATTTTTGCTGAAGGTAAGGAAGAGGCCTCTTCGTTTTCCCTCTTTTGCTGCAGAGCCTTCCGTATAGGCTTGCAGGATGAAAGGCAGGCGAAGAAAAGCCATTGCAGGGAAATGCATTCATTCCTTCACCGAGCGCGGTGTCAGTGTTTTAGCAGAAATGATAAGTTCAGCATCCTTCCTGTCTTTCTCCTGCGCCCGGCTGGCCGGTATGACAGCCGCAGGAAATGGAAAGTTTCCTCCTTTCCCTTTTCTGCAGGGATTTTCCCACATACCTCTTCATAGGCCCATTTCCTATGTACCTATGATTACACCATTCCCAAACTCCAAAAATACAAAGGCCCTCACCGGCTGCCATCCGGTGAGGGCCTTTTAGGTGGTGGGGGCCGCCGCAGGCGGCCCCTTTGACACGCCCGGAAGGGCGTGAGGGTTCAAAAGGTTCAGAGGGTTCAGAAGGTTCAGAGGGTGGT
>OGXH01002280.1_pt1 | contig 13472 bp, 7 predicted proteins | sample 1576241 | NCBI WGS metagenome assembly OGXH01 (sample SAMEA3541529, study PRJEB24748) | human gut metagenome | biome: human gut; feature: human-associated habitat; material: faeces | place: China | collected 2012
TAAATCATGCAATACGAATTACCACTGTACTTCATTATCTTTCTATACGGAATCGCCATTACGCCACGGCCTATCCCGTTACCGATGAACGCTACGAGGAGATTATCTCCCGTCCGTCCCTCGACAGTGCTTTCCAGCGTTTGCAGCACGACGCCCCGCAGCATTTCGGGGGCAGCCTGCTCGAAACGGACATCTACGATTTTGCGGCTTTCGCCCGGGAGTACGACGTCACGGCGGCTGTCCATATCGACTGTATCTTCGTCACGGGCCCCGGGAAGAAAGCCATGTATTCCCGGCCCAACCCGAACCTGCCCGGCGGGGAGACCTGGATCGACCCCCGCACCGAGCAGGGGCTTCAATGGATCAACCACCACGATATTTATTTCTGTATGGAAAACGAGCAACGCCTCTATAGGTATTGGAAGTGTCCGGGTATGCGCGAAATCTCCTTAACGGACGAACGTTTCACCCATTACACCACGGAGGAGAAAGTACACTGATTCAGGCTCGTTTTGCTGTATATCCGGCCCCGAACCCGCTGAAAATTAGGTCTCAAAATATTTGGTTTCTGGCGAAAGAACCTCTACTTTTGCCCTCCCTCGTGGGTACAGTGACAAGAACATAGATTGTAAATTGATCATTAATAGATTGGACCTATGGAATAGAAGAGAGTATGGGATTTATTGACGAGTCGATGGCATTTGGTAAGTTGGAGCTTGAGAAGCTGGATCTGAATAAGATCGAACTTACGAAAGAAGAACTCAGGACGTTAGGACTCGAAACGTCGCGGTTGAAGTTTGAAGTATCAAAGGAAACAGGTGAGCTCATCGGTTTTGTGTTCCGCCATGGGAAATCCAGAGAGCTGATAGGAGTCCGGGAGGATTTCGCCCGGGGGAAGCAGATATGCGTGCTTTCCAAAGAGCTCAAGGCCACAGGCATCGTCCGGGAAAAGGTACTCTACTCGGTATTGATGAAAGCGATGCACGGCGGTAAGAAGGGATTTGTAGTCGTATCGGCACCGGAGCGTGCGGTCGATCAGCTCGTCCCAGAGCGTCGGGGCACCCTCGGCACCCAACTCCTTCCCCGGCTTGCAATTCAGCCGCTCGCGGGGAATACCGCCCAACTCGGTGATCCGGGCCCGGATTTCGATCGGGCCGATCATCTTCTTGGCCACGACTCCGGCCGCCACCAGCGTCAGCGTCAGCCGCCCCGAAAAATGGCCGCCGCCCCGCAGATCGTTGAAGGCACGGTATTTCCGTTCCGCCACGAAATCGGCATGGCCCGGACGGGGCGTCGCGCGAAAGTCCGAATAGTCGCCCGAACGGGTATTGCTGTTGCGAAATACGATCGTGAGCGGAGCACCCGTAGTGTGCCCGTCGCAGACGCCGCTTACGATCTCCGGCAAATCGCTCTCCTTACGGGGCGTGCTTCCCTTCGCACCGCTGCGGCGACGGTCGAGATCCGCGAGGAAATCCTCGCGCGAAAGCGGCATGCCCGCAGGCACGCCGTCGAGCACCACGCCGATCAGCGGACCGTGCGACTCCCCGAAAATCGAGAGTCTGAATTTTGTTCCGTATGAATTCATAGCCAATTAAATTTCTTCGAGTTTACTTCAGTCGTCCGGCCCGTTCATCGTTTCCGCGCTTCGCCGCACGGAAAGCGTTCTTTCCGCCGGAACGGAAATACCATCTGCCCGCCCCGCTACTCCTGCCGGGCGAGCAGATCGAGGAACGAAGGAAACGACTTGTCGATGCACTTCACGTCGTCCAGCCGCACCGGCTCCGGCGTGAACAACCCGGCGACGATCAGGCTCATGGCAATCCGGTGGTCGTTGTGCGAACGGACATCTCCTCCATGCAACGGCCCGCCCGTAACGAACATCTCGTCGCCCCGGATGTCGATCCGCGCCCCCAGCGTCCGGAACTCGGCATAGATCGTTTCGGCCCGATTGCTCTCCTTCTGCGTCAGACGTCCGACACCCGCGATACGGCTCGTACCGTCGCAATGGGCAGCCAGCACCGCAAGGATCGGGAACAGATCGGGGCAATGCGTGGCATCGACCTCGAAAGCCTTCAGCCGCCGGCCGGTCGCAGTAACGGAGATGTTCTGCAAATCTCCCGGCATATCGCCCCTTGCGGATGCGTCCGCAGGCGCGACGCTCACATCGGCACCGCACGAACGCAAGATGTCGAGTATCTTTTCATCGGCCTGCAGCGAATCGAGCCGCATATTGCGCAGCGTAATTCCCTCGGTCCGCCCCAGCGACGAAGCGACGGCTCCGGCCACCGCGAAATAGGCGGCAGAACTCCAATCCGCCTCCAGGAAGACGTCCGAAGGACGGTACTCCTGCCTGCCCGGTACCGAAAATACGATTTTCGAAGGCGTCCCGCCACACACCCCGTCGTAAAACGCCTCCCTGTTGAGTCGGACACCGAACCGAGTCAGCGTCCGCAAAGTAAGCTCCAGGTAGGGAATGCTCGACGGCTCGGTTACCGTCAGCACGGTCGCATCCTGCAACAACGGCAAAGTCATCAGGAAACCCGATACGGTCTGCGAACTCTCCCGCCCCGAAAAGGAGATCTCACGACGGGTAATACCGCCCTCGATCCGAAACGGAAGATACCCCTCCTCACGGGCAGAACAATGCACGCCGGCTTCGCGCAGTGCGGCGACCGCCTCGTGCAGATTGCGCTTCAGAATACTGCCATGCCCGGAAATTTCCACCGGGGCACCGCCGTTCAAAGCGGAAATATGGGATGCCAGCGGAGTCAACAGCCGCGTGAGCAGCCCCGATTCGCCGGTTTCGATCTTCGTGCAACGTCCCAAGCGCTCCGCTCCGACACCCTCGATATGCAGCGTCGTACCGTCCGACGCAATCCGGCAGCCCATACCCCGGATGACCTCGACGGCTCCGACTATATCGTTGCAAGGGGCGTAATTGGCGAGCCGGCTCTCTCCCGCAGCCAGCGCAGCAGCCAGCACAGCCCGCTGGGCCACGCTCTTGGAACAAGGAACGGCAACCGTCGTCCGACGGAACTCGCGAAATCCCTCGAAAGGATAATTTTCGGCCGAAAGCAGCCGCTCCATCTCCTCGCGGGTATATTGCCCCGACGCCGTGGCGTTGGATGCTCCAGCTGAAACATAAGTATATGGCGCACCGAGCTTCAGGCAGAGCAGACGGGTGAATTTCCCGGCTTCGCCCATCGAAAAAGCGACCAACTGCGGACGCTCCGCAGCGGCGGCACCCTCGAAAAGCGCTCCGTCGGCTTGCAGGTCATACAAACGCATCGTACGGGCAGCATCCGAAATATTCCAGGCCGTCGTGACGATTTTCACCAGATCGGCCCCCTTCGTGCGACACAGCCGGGCGATCCCCTTCAGCTCGTCGAGGGAGGGAGTTCCCTCGAAATCGTGGAACGAAACGATCAGCCAGCACCCGTACTCGCGGGCAAGCGTACGAACGTATTCCAGATGCTCGTCGGGCGCTTCGATCTCTATATCGACATAACGCGCCCCTCTGCGGATCGCCGCCGCGAGCTGCTCGCGGGCGAACGCCTCGGAAGAGTTCGCAATCCGGCAGGTGGCAATCAGGTTCGGCCGAATCTCCACGAGCCGCTCGACCTCTTCGACCGAAAGACGGCAAAGGTCCGCCCGGAGTTCGGCCATCTCACACGATTCGAGGATCGCCCGGCAATCCCCGAAACTCTTTTCCTGTACGCTAACGCAGATCACGGGCGACCTCCTCCAACTGTTTTAATGGAATCGCACGATCCACCACCTCCCCCACCGCACGAGGCAGGATGAAATGAATGGCATCGCCCTCCACCTTCTTATCTTTTTCCAACGCTTCCAGCAAAACACCGATAGCTACGGGCGACTGGGTGGGAAGCCCGACCTTCTTCAAATCCTCCGCCAGACCGACCGCCAGTCCCGCCGGGGCGAGTCCCAGCCGTTCGGACACCCCGGCAGCCAGCACCAGACCGATCGCCACGGCTTCGCCGTGCATGATCGGACAATTTTTCTCGATGGCGTGAGCGAAGGTATGCCCCAGATTCAGCAAGCGCCGCTCCCCCTTCTCGAAAGCATCCCGCTCCACTACGGCACACTTGTATAACGCCGTTTTGCGAATGATTTCGGTAAGCTCCTCCTGCCCGTACACACATTCGCCCCCGCAACAGGTTCCCGCTTTCCGCAAGTGGGCCTCCATCCGGGCGAAATAATCCACGGCCTTGCGATAGTATTCCGCATCGAACAGGATGAAAGTCTTCAGGACTTCGGCGATTCCGGCCCGGAACTCCCGGGGCGAAAGCGTCCGCAGCGCATCGGTGCAGATATAGATCCATTCAGGCTGGGTGATCGTACCGACCATATTCTTATAGGCATGGAAATTCACGCCGTTCTTACCCCCGATCGAAGCGTCCACCTGCGCCAGCAGCGTCGTAGGTACGAAACCGAACCGAATACCCCGTTTGTAAACCGACGCCGCGAAACCGCAGAGGTCGGTCGTGATGCCGCCGCCCACGCCCACGAGAAACGAGCTCCGGTCGGCTCCCCGATCCAGCAACTGTTCGATAATATATTCTACCGTAGCGAGGGTTTTAACCTTCTCGGAGGTCTGGATCGGAATGAGTTCATACCGTTCGAAAAGGCCGAAAAAGGGCTTCAGGTTGCTGTCGATAACGACGAAAACCCGTCGGCCCTGCGGAATCAGGGCATCCAAACCGCTGAAATCGGATGATATATAAAGATTACTCACGTTTATTCGAATTGTTTGTCCCGACAAATTTAGGAATTTTATGCCCGAAATAAAAAAGCGAAAAAAATTTTGTCATTTTCCGAAAAATGCGATACATTTGTCCCGTTAAATACCCTGGACGGATATTCGACGACAAAAACGATATGCAACACGTTCAGTTTACATACTCCTATTATTACCTTTATTCGGGCCGAGTAAAGGCGGGAGTTTGCGTGTTGTAAAGTTCGATCGACAGAATTACGAATTTAGATCATAGCTCCTGCCTTGAGGCGGGAGCTTTTTTGTTTTCAGTATGAAAAAACAGCAACCTGCGGAGCTTGGCGGCTCCGAAGAAACGAAACCAGCGAAACCGACCGTCACCCCGGCCCGCCGGGTGGAAAACGTCGAAGAGTACTACTTCTCCGTGAAACTGAAAGAGGTGGCCCGGATGAACGAATCCGGCGCACGCGTCATCAACCTGGGGATCGGCAGCCCGGACCTGCCCCCGTCGGCCGAAACCGTGCAGGCGCTCTGCCAGGCGGCAGCGCGGCCCGACACGCACGGGTACCAACCTTACGTAGGTATTCCGGAACTGCGTGCGGAGTTCGCCCGGTGGTATAAGAGATGGTACGGCGTGGACCTGGACCCTGCCAACGAAATCCTGCCCCTGATCGGCAGCAAGGAGGGTGTGATGCACATTTCGCTGGCCTTCCTGAACGAAGGCGACGGGGTACTCATACCCAATCCGGGCTATCCGACCTACGCCTCGGTATCGAAGCTCACCGGCGCCCGCATCCTGCCCTACGCCCTGAAAGAAGAGAACGACTGGCAGCCCGATTTCGAAGCGCTGGAGAAAATGGACCTGTCCGGTGTGAAACTGATGTGGTGCAACTACCCCAACATGCCTACGGGAGCCAACGGTTCGCGGGAGCTGTTCGAAAAACTGGTCGCCTTCGGCCGCAGGCACAACATCGTGATCTGCCACGACAACCCGTACAGCTTCATCCTGAACGACCGCCCGTTAAGCATTTTGAGCGTACCGGGAGCCAAAGAGATCTGCATCGAACTCAACTCCATGAGTAAAACCTTCAACATGCCCGGCTGGCGTATCGGAATGGTAGCGACCAATTCCCGGTTCCTGGAGTGGATCCTGCGCGTGAAGAGCAACATGGACTCCGGGATGTTCCGCCCGATGCAACTGGCCGCCGTCGAAGCGCTGAAAGCCCCCGACAGCTGGTACCAACGGATGAACGAGGTATATCGCCGCCGACGCGCACTGGCGGCCCGGATTCTGGAAACCCTCGGCTGCGATGTCCGCGACGACCAGGTGGGAATGTTCCTCTGGGGACGGGTGAACGATACCCTCGCGGCGCAACTCACGGCTGCCGGGGAGTGCCCGAACGGTGTCGGGGAAGCCATCTGCAATCGGGTACTGCACCAGTCGCGGGTCTTCATCACTCCGGGCTTCATCTTCGGCTCGGAAGGGCGGAACTACATCCGCATCTCGCTCTGCTGCAACGAGGAGATGTTGCAGGAGGCACTCGACCGGATCACGACGACCCGAACAAAACAGAATCAGTAAACAGAATATAAACAGACCGGATTCGCCGGTTACAGCCGGCGATCGCAAAATCAACAACGACAATGAAAATGGAAATAGAACCGCTCACTTTTCCGGGCGTGGATCCCAAACGTCCGATGATTATCGCAGGCCCTTGCAGCGCGGAGAGCCGTGAACAGGTACTCAAAACCGCCTCCGAACTGGCCGCCCGGGGCGTAAAGATCTTCCGGGCCGGTATCTGGAAACCCCGCACCAAGCCGGGCGGCTTCGAAGGCATCGGCGTCGAAGGCCTTCCCTGGATGAAGCAGGTCAAGCAGGAAACCGGCATGCTGGTAGCCACCGAGGTCGCCACCCCCGCTCATGTTTTCGAAGCCCTGAAAGCCGGCATCGACATCCTCTGGGTCGGTGCCCGCACCGTCACCAACCCCTTCGCCATGCAGGAGCTGGCCGACGCATTGAAAGGCGTGGATATCCCCATTCTGGTAAAAAACCCCGTCAATCCCGACCTGGAACTGTGGGTCGGCGCGATCGAACGGCTCTACAACGCCGGACTCCGACGGCTGGGCGTCATCCACCGGGGATTCAGCTCCTACGAGAAAAAAATCTACCGCAACGCTCCGCTCTGGCATATTCCGATCGAACTTCGCCGCAGATACCCCAACCTCACCATCTTCTGTGACCCGAGCCACATCGGCGGCAAACGCGAACTGGTAGCTCCCATCTCGCAGCAGGCGCTCGACCTGAACTTCGACGGACTTATCATCGAATCCCACTGCGATCCCGACAGTGCGCTGAGCGACGCGGCGCAGCAGGTGACGCCCGAAGTGCTGGACTACACGCTGCAACTGCTCGTGGTGCGCGACAATGCCCAAACCACGGAGAACATCAGCATCCTGCGCCGCCAGATCGACGAGGTCGATGAGCAACTGTTGAGCCTCCTCGCCAAGCGGATGCACATCTCGCAGGAGATCGGCACCTACAAGAAGGAGCACAACATGCCCATCCTGCAAAACAAGCGTTACGATGAAATCCTGGACAAACGCGGCAAAATGGGGCAATCGCTCGACCTCGACCCGGAATTCATTTCGGAAATCATGAAGGCGATCCACGAAGAATCGGTAAAGGTCCAGATGGAAATAATGAAATAACGACGTTCCCGATAAGCGAAGACAGCACCGAATTTATTCGGATTATGCCGTGCGAAGAAAACGAAGAAGCGATTCAATGTTTTCGGCAAACGGGGACGGAAGTTGCCGACGGCCTCTGCCGAGCGAAAAAACGAAGAATGAAATAGAACAATCCCCGGGCGGTCCCATGCCGCCCGGATCATCAAAAAACATAAACAAACCGATATATGCGCATACTGATTTTGGGAGCGGGAAAGATGGGCTCCTTTTTCACCGACCTGTTGAGTTTCAACCACGACGTAGCCGTCCTCGAAAAAGACCCTCGGCGGATGCGATTCATCTACAACGCCCAGCGCTTCACCTCGCCCGAAGAGATCGCCGACTTCCGGCCTGAACTGCTTATCAACTGCGTAACGCTGAACGCCACGCTCCAGGCATTCGAGGAGGTATTTCCCTATCTGCCGAAAGAGTGTATCATCTCCGACATCGCCTCGGTAAAGACCGGGTTGCAGGAATTTTATGAGAAATCGGGATTCCGGTACGTTTCGACCCACCCGATGTTCGGCCCCACGTTCGCCAACCTGGGCAACCTGCAAACCGAAAACGCCATCATCATCAAGGAGTCGGACCACATGGGCAAAATCTTCTTCAAGGACCTCTACGGTTCGCTGAAGCTCAACGTCTGCGAATACACCTTCGAGGGGCACGACGAAGTTGTGGCCTACTCCCTCTCGGTGCCGTTCGCCTCGACTCTCGTATTCGCCTCCATCATGAAGCACCAGGATGCCCCCGGCACCACCTTCAAGAAACACATGGCCATCGCCCGCGGACTGCTCTCCGAAGACGACTACCTGCTGACGGAAATCCTCTTCAACCCCAAGACGCCCGCACAGATCGACAACATCGTCGCCACGCTGACCCGCCTGTCGAAGATCATCGACAAAAAGGACAGCGGGGAGATGAAGCGGTTTCTGGACGGAGTCCGGAAAAACCTGGAGTAAAATTCGTACTCCATAAAAAACGGCCGGTATGTTACCGGCCGTTTTTCATATCGGTTCGATCCGCTAAAAACTCAACTTCACACCTGCCGTAAATCCGGCGCTGTACTGCGGAAACGCACTCCAGTCGTAAATCCGGCGGTTGCAAAGATTGTGACCTTCGGCGAATACCGTTACCCGCTTGGACGCGTACCAATCGACATTCAACCCCAGATCTACCGTATAGGGAATGCGCATATTCCCCACGATCCCGTCGTTCGGGAACCACGGAATCACTCGCGAAATATAGCGGTTGGACTGCAGGTCGAAAACGAGGCCGACCGAGAACTTACGATGATGATAGCGGGCCCGGACCGTACCCTCGAACTCCGGCAGGCCGATGCTCAAGGTCTGATGCTCGGTATAGGTCAGGCCCCGCCCGCCGATGGAGAACGTGAAATTGCTCACCGGACGGAACTCCAGCTCACCGTTGAGCGACATGACATTCAGCCGTCCCTGTACCAGACTGAACCCCTCATACCGGGTAGTCGGCGTATAGCAATACCAAAAGTTATGATTCTCGATGAAAGAATAGCCGACAAACAATCGGTAAATCAGCTTATCCTCGACGAGACGCCCACTCACACCGACACGGACCGAATAGTCCACCGTATTGCGGGGCATCGGGTCCGTATAACGAGGCACGTAATAAAGATTGGTTTCCATAAGCTCCCGCATATCGTTGTGCTTCAGGGTTCCGTCCAACTCGACATAAGGTACGAAACCGCCGCCGCCCAGATCGAAACGCAAGTGAGCGTAGGGAATGAAATAATTCGCCGCATCGCGCCCCGCCACATCGTCCCGGTAGTAATCCAAACCGAACTCCATATCGACCGACCGGGCACGATAGGCATAGCGGAACGCCCCCGAATAGGTCCGGTTGTAATAGTCGGAAGGAGCGGCCCAAACCGATTCGCCCTTGCGGTCGCCGCCCCACCGGCCCTCGAATCCGGCCCGGAAGACGAGCGTATGGCGGCCGAAACGTCGTCCAACGGCGGCATCTACCCCCAAATTCCACTCGTTTTCGTACGGATAATCCAACACCGGAACGACATTATCCTCCAGATAGAGTTTCGAATCCAGCGGATTCCACCAGTTGCCCGCCGTGACCTCGACATTGAAATTCGTCCGCGAGAGGTCGTTGAAATCGTCGCCGATCCGTATCTTTCCCTGCAAATCGCCGATCACGCGGCGATTTCCGTTGTCGAAAGTCGGAAAGTCCGGATCGGGGAAAAGGCCGTAACGGTCGATGATCCGGTTCCGGTAGCTCACCTCGCCCTCCAGCACATGACGCCCGATGTATTTCCCGGCGGCGACACCCACCCGATTGTCCATCCACAGGGCGCTATGGTCCCCGTCGGGCGTATAGGGAATCCGTCCGTACCGTCCGTCGTGGTTGATATAGCCCAACGCATAGCCGATGTCGGGATTCTGCGTCGATACATACAGATCGAGCGCCGAATTGAGCGGATAACCCGCTCCGGCCTTCAGGTAAAAAGGCAGCGGACGATCGAACTCCCAATAGGTGATCGTCGCAGGACGGATCGGGCGCGTGGCGAGCTGCGTTTCGAGCGTGAGCGGCGTGATCGAATAGTCGATTTCCGGCTGTATGGCCGCCGTATCGACCATATTGGGGCGCACGGCAAGTTTCGTCGCATGCTCCACGCTCGGCACATAGGCTTTGGATACTTCGACACGCTTCTCGACCTGGGCGTTGAGCGCCCCGGGCACCGCAAGCAGTCCGGCGATAAACATCAGGGACAGAATAGCTGATCGCTTCATATCGTTAATTGAGTTTCTTGATTTTCTCTTTCGCTTCCGCAACGATTCCGTCATCGGCGGGGGTGTAGCCGTCCACGATACTCTGGTAGGTCGCCCGGGCCTGGAACATGTCGCCCTTCTGCACATAAATATCGCCCAGCACAAGGAAGGACTTGGCCAGCCAGAAGGCATGAGGCGTTCCCTTGTCCGAGAAATCGAGCACCAGTTTTTCGGCACGAGCCGTATCGCCGGCCCGGAACGCGGACTCGATCACCCGGTAGGCCGACTCGGCTCCCTCGGGTGTTTTCACATTGGCGCTCAAAACCTTGTAGATCTTTTGCGCGGCAGCGGCATCTCCCCGGCGATCCAGAATCCCGGCCTTCGCAAACTGGGATGCTCGCCATGCCTCGTCTCCCGCAGCGGTGTAGGATGCCACATCGTCGGCCATGGACAGAATCCGCTCCTCATCCCCCGCCGCGATCGTCGCACGAACGTAGCCGTTCATGGCCTCGGCCTTTCCGGCAGCGGTGCTTTCGGCATCGGCCAATTTGCGGTAAGCCGCCGCAGCTTCCGTAAAGCGTTCATCGGCAAAAGTCATTCCAGCCAGCATCTTCAAAGCCCGATGCGTGTACTGATTCTGTCCCGCATCGGCCAGAGCCGCGAGCGTTTCGATCGCACGGGATCGTTCGCCCGTCTTCAGGTAGCAATCGCTCAAGCAATAGAGCGCATCAGCCGTATAATATCCCTTGGGATAACTTTCGAGGTAACTGCGTAGCGACTTGGCCGCCGACGCAGGCTCGCCCGAAAGATAGATCCGGCGGGCGGCAGCGAACGAAAGCGAATCGCGCGACATGGCCGTAAGGTCCCCTTCGACACCGCTCTTCCGGGCATAATCGAAATAACCGCCGGCATCCCCTTCGGAGACATAAATATCCCGAATTCCCTGCAAGGCATCCTTGGCATCGGAGGATTGGGGCGCGGTCTTCACCACCATATCATAGTAGGAAAGCGACTTTTTCTTGTCGCCCAGGTTCAGGTAAGCCAGTCCCAACTCGGACAACGCGGCGCTCCGGTAGGGAGAATAAACATAGGTTTCGACGAAAGGTTCAAGTACTGCGGCCCCCTCGCGGTAGCGCTCCTGCGCTACGAAAGTCCGGCCCAGTTCGTAAGTCGCATCGTCGAGGTAATCTCCCCTGCCGTCGCGGATAATCTGCTGCAACGCCTTGATTTTTTCAGATGTACGTCCCAGAATACCGAGCGTAACGGCCCGCTGGTAGCGGGCGTAATCCGCTCCGTCATCGGATGCGGCCGCAGCCTGTCCGTAATACTTCAACGCCTCGTCGAACTGACGATCCGAATAGTAGGTGTCGCCCAGACGATTGCGGGCATCCGTGCGGTAACCGTCTTGGGTGGGATACAGTTCGATGAAGCGAACGAACGACTCCCGCGCCCGGGGCATATTCTCCTTCGAGAAGTGGCAATACCCCGTATTGTAGAAAGCCATCGCATATTCGGGCTCGGTTTTCGGCGCCCGCTTCAGGTAGGACTCGTAATCGCGCAAAGCAACGTCGTAATTTCCCCTGCCGTAAGCGATTTCACCCTGCCAGAAGGTTGCCAGCGCATTGTATTTGGGACTGATTCCGATACGGGCGGACTCCGCCAGATAACGCCCGGCCCCCTCCGTATCGCCCTTTTCCAGTGCGCTCAAGCCGCGGAAATAGGCGATCTTCTGCTTGGCGGCCAGCAGGTCGCCGTCGGGATCGGGATAGGAGGCGATGATCTCGTACGCTTCGTCGTAATTGTGCGAATTGTAATAGGCCGCCGCCAACAACTCTTTGGCCGTGCGTACACGGGGCGACGACGGATACTGGGCGACATAGCGGTTGAGTACCTGAATCGCTTCGTTGAAACGTCCGCCTCCCAGTTCGTATTGCAATTTTCCATAGTTGAACAGCGCGTCTTCGGCAATCGCGGAATCGAATTCGGCATTCGAAGCCATGGCGAACGACTGCATCGCCTGCTGCTTGTCCCCGCCGCGCAAGTAACAGTCGGCCAAGTGGTAGGAGGCGTTCTGCGTCAGAGCGTCGTCGGCTCCGCACGCCTTGCGCAGATACTCTGCGGCATCGTCGTAGCGGGCCGTGCGGTAGAGGGAGAATCCGTAGAGATAATTTTCATCCCGGCCCATTTCTCCGCCGGCCTGCACGAAAGCGTCGAGGTAGTCCAGCGGTTTGGAATATTCGCCCAAGCGAAACCACGCTTCGGCCATGACCCGCGAGAGTTCGGCCCGCTGGCGGGGCGATGCCCGGCGGATCAACTCTTCGCCGTTCTCGACCACGTAGCGGTAATTCCCCTGCTTGAACTCGATTTGCAGCAGGTAATAGGGCGCCACCTCGCCGTAAGCCTCGCTTTTAAGCAATCGTTCGAACCCGCTTCTGGCCCAGTCGTACTGTTCCCGCGCATAGGCGATGTAGGACTTATAATAGAGAGCGTGATCGTAAAATTCGCTTTGGGGATTAATCCGGTCGAAATAGGTCATCGCCCGGTCATAGTCATCCCGGCCGAATTCGATATATCCCATGCGCAGGTCGTACTGCTCGCGCCGGGTTCTGTCCAAAGCCCGGTAGTTCACCCGTCCGAAACATGCGAGCGCCTTATCATACTCCGACCGGCTGCAATAAAGCAACCCCTGGGCGAACCGCAGGTCGTTGTTGTAAACCGACTCGGGATAACGCTTGGAAAAGTCGGCGAGCATCGCCTCGACATCCCGGCTGCCGAGCTTCAAGGCACAAACCGCCAACTGATAATCGATCTGCTGGAGCGTAAGCCGGTCGTCCCGGTCCGCTCCCTCGCGGGCCTTCAGCAATTCATAACGGGCATCTGTCCAGCGCCCGTGATCGAAAAGCGAACGCCCCCGCTCCAGATGCGCCCGGGTTTCCGGTGCCGCAGCATGGCTCCCGACACAAGTGAACAGGCAAATGCCTATCGACAATAAATACAGGATGTTTCTCTTCATAACGCACACACAATAATTCGAACGCAGATAGCGAACACCCGGTGGTAAGTCCGACCTGTTCAGCGCTGCCCGAGGCGCTTCCTGCCCGAATCAAAATATTTTTTCGGTAAAGATAGTGAAAGCCGAGAGAAAAATGGAAACTTGTTCCCAATTTTCCGAGGCGCATCCTATCTAAGACTATGTCAAAGATCGTGAAAGGTGAGGGCAATCGTGCGGGCTTGCACGCAAAGATTGCCGA
>OGXH01002284.1_pt1 | contig 13460 bp, 13 predicted proteins | sample 1576241 | NCBI WGS metagenome assembly OGXH01 (sample SAMEA3541529, study PRJEB24748) | human gut metagenome | biome: human gut; feature: human-associated habitat; material: faeces | place: China | collected 2012
CCGAAAATCAGTTTTCCTGCGTGACCGGGTACGGTAGATACAGGGAAATTAGGGACGTTGCCGAAGTCTGCGGTCCCCTGCTCGCCAATGATGTTGAGCAGCGGGATCTTATAAAACAGACCGATCAGCTTGACCACCAGGATCCCGGCCGCCAGCACGGCGGCGCCGCCGAAGAAGGTATTCTGCTTCGGGCTCTGCGCCACGCGGCGCGGGGGATGGCTGTGTTGGGCCATGGGAAACCTCCTTTTCGTTCAGGGGGCGGGCCCGTCAGGCTCCGCCGCCCCTCACGCTACCAAAAATCCGGGGCAGGGCATAACTCTCCACCTCCGCGCGGATCTTTTCCAGATCCAGGGTGAAGAACTCTCCCTTCTCATATATGACCCGGCCCCGGGCCATATTCATCACCACGTTGGAGCCCCGGGCCGAGTAGACCAGATCCTCCTCCACATCGTGGCATGGGAACAGATTGAGGGCGTCCAGGTCCACCAGGATCAGGTCCGCCGTTTTGCCTGGGGCAATGACCCCGGTGTTCCGCCCCAGGGCCCGTGCCCCGTTGACGGTGGCCATTTCCAGGGCCTGCCGTGCGGTCACCGCGGCAGGGTCCAGGCCGACCCCCTTGTGGAGGAGGGCGGCCAGCTTGATCTCCTCAAACAGGTCGTGGCTGTTGTTGGAGGCCACCCCGTCGGTGCCCAGGGCCACGTTGACCCCACACTCCAGCAGCCGGGGCACCCGGGCCGCGCCGGAGGCCAGCTTCAGGTTGGACACCGGGTTGTGGACGGCGGTGATCCCCCGCCGGGCCATCAGCTCCATGTCCCCGTCGCTCACCCAGACGCAGTGGGCGGCTGTGCCGCCATTGGCCCACACACCGTACTGATCCAGCAGGGCCACCGGGGTCTTGCCGTACTTTTGGAGGCAGGACTCATGTTCAGACCGGGTCTCAGACACATGGACGTGCATCCCCAGGCCGCGGCCGGCGGCATAGCCAGCCATCCACTGCCACAGGGGCGGGTTGGAGGTGTACTCCGCATGGATGGAGGCGTCCACCTTGATCTGGCCGTCCCCCGCGCCGTTCCACTCCTCCGTCAGGGCGATCTGGTTCCGGCAGTCCCCACAGGTGTCCGGAGAAAAATCCTCCGCCCCGCCGCAGGACAGATTGGCGCTGATGCCGGACTCCAGCACCGTCCGGGCCACCGCGCCGGTGTGCATATACATATCCGCGATGCAGGTGGTGCCCGAAGCGATCATCTCCGCCAGGCCCAAGGCGGTCCCGGCGGCCACGCACCTGGCATCCAGCCTGGCCTCGGCGGGGAAAATATAGTCGTTCAGCCAGTGCTGAGGGTCGTGCCCCCCGCCATAGCCCCGGAGCAGAGCCATAGGCACATGGGTGTGACAGTTGACCAGGCCGGGCAGCAGCGCCTTGCCCTGTCCGTCGATCACCCGGTCAAACTCCCCACGGGGATGCTCCTGCCCCACAGAGGCGATCTGCGTCCCCTCCACCGCCACACAGGCGTTTTGGATCACAGGCCGGTCCGGGTCCATGGTCACAGCGGTAACATTTCGGAACAAAATTTTCATAGAGACCTCACATTTTCTTCAGGCAGGCCCGGATCAGGCCAGAGAACTTCTCCCGGGCCGCCGCCGCGGCGTCCAGCACCTCCTGCTCCGACAGGGGCTGGTCCAGGATGCCCGCCGCCATATTGGACAGCAGGGTCAGGCCCAGCACCTCCATCCCGCAGTGTCCGGCCACGATGACCTCCGGGGCGGTGGACATCCCCACCGCGTCGCCCCCCAGGATCCGGGCGGCCCGGATCTCAGCCGGGGTCTCATACTGGGGGCCATAGCAGTAAAAGTACACGCCCTCCCGCAGGGGGATGCCCAGCTCCGCCGCCGTCTCCCTCGCCAGTTCCCGCAGGCGGGGGGTGTACAGGTGGGAGGCGTCGGGGAACCGGACGCCGAACTCCGGCAGGTTCTCCCCCCGGAGGGGGGACTCGGAGAACATCTTGATCTGATCGGTAATGAGCATCAGGTCGCCGGCCTTCCACTCCAGATTCACACAGCCGGCGGCGTTGGTGACCACCAGGGTATCACAGCCCAGCAGGCGCAGCACCCGGACGGCGTAGGAGACCTCCTCATAGGAGTAGCCCTCATAGTGGTGCATCCGGCCCTGCATGACGGCCACCCGCTGGCCCTCCAGCAGTCCGAACACCAGGCGGCCCTTGTGGCCGGGGGCGGTGGAGACCTTGAAATGGGGGATGTCCCGGTAATCCACCGCGATGGGAGCTTCCACCTCATCCCCCAGATAGCCCAGGCCGGAGCCCAGCACCATGGCGACCTTGGGGACAAAGCCCCCAAGCCGCTCCCGGAGCGCCTGGGCGCTCTCCTGATATTGTTCCATCGTAAAGGTCATGGTCCGCTCCTTCTCACAGTCCGGCGCCGCAGCGGCGGCAGAATTGATCCTCTTTCCCGCACACCGCGCCGCAGGAGGGGCAGGTCCGGGACTGGCGCAGGGCGGCGATGCGCTCCTTCAGCTCGGAGATCCTGCCGCTGAGCCCGTCGGCCCGCTCCAGCAGCTCCGATACCTTGTCCCCTTCCTCCCGCTGGCCCCGGTGGGCGTCGTACATGACCTGCCCCATCTGGCGCAGGATGTCGTTGAACTCCCCGTTCAGGTCAAACAGCTGCACATTCAGCTTGGCCACATCCACCATCTGGCCCGCCCTTTTCCCGGCTGCCCGGGCGGTCTGATTGGCGGCGTCCGCGGCCCCCGCCGCAGTGTCCCGGATCCGATCCAGCAGTTCCTTCACCTTGTCGTCCATCGTGCGCGCTCCTTTCTGATCTGTCCATACAGCCTCCGTGTGGACGGCCGTTCTGCTCTGTATCCCGTTCCCTCCGGCGGCCCTGTTTTCCCCGTGGGGCGGCGCACCGGGCAAGGAATGCAAATTTTGGTTTCTATAGTTTACACCAATTCAGGTTAAAAAGCAACGGATACCATAGGAAACGCCGAAACTCTACGGAGCGTTTCTTGTATTCCGGCATTTCTTCTGATATGCTGGTATTCGGAGGTGAGGGAAGATGGACAATATACGAACCGGCGCGCTGATCCGCAGGCTCCGCCGTGAGCTGGGTCTGACCCAGCTCCAGCTGGCCGGCCGGCTGGGCGTGAGCGACAAAGCGGTCAGCAAATGGGAGCGCGGTTTGGGAAGCCCGGAGGTCTCCACATTGCCCCGGCTGTCCCAGGTGCTCGGGGTCGATCTGGCCCGGATGCTCCAGGGGGATCTGACCCCCAATGATCTGGTAGGAGGAAACATGAAAAAGCTGAATTATTATGCCTGCCCCGCATGCGGCGGGCTGACCTTCTGCACTGGCGCGGCAGAGGTGTCCTGCTGCGGCCGGAAGCTGTCCCCGCTGACGCCCCGCAAGTCAGGCGCGGAGGAGAGGCTCCGGGTGGAGGAGGTGGAAACCGACTGGTTCATCACCAGCAGCCATCCCATGCGGAAAGAGAACTATATCTCCTTTGTGGCCTTTGCCACCGGGGACCGCCTCCAGGTGGTCAAGCAGTACCCCGAGTGGGACCTTCAGCTGCGCATCCCACGCCGGGGGCACGGGATGCTGCTGTGGTACGCCCAGACGGACGGCCTGCTGTATCAACTGCTGTAAAAGGGCCCAGGACCGTGCGCTGTGTCCGCCCGCTCAGATGCGCTACCGTCCCGCCACAGGTTGGACACCCTGCCCCTCTTTATGATATAGTAAAGGCAGACCCCCGGTGCGGCAATCATCGTCACGCCCAGCAGCAGGATGAACCCCGCGAAAGTCCCCGCCGGAATATCCAGCCCGGCCAGCATCGAAACGGCCAATGCGCAGGCCACGATCTTCATCATCGACCCCGAAAGGTGGATCGTGGCACAGAGCGGTACGACGAACGACGCCAGCTGGGGGCGCACGCCGAGCCGGAGGGTCTGCGCCAGGGTCACGGGGATGGTGGCGGCCGACGATTGCGTGCCGAGCGCCGTGACATAGGCCGTAAGCATCGTACGGAGCATCCGCAGCGGGTTTTTGCGGGCAACGAGCCCGGCAATGGAGAACTGTGCGAGCAGCAGCACGACGGTCATGAAGAAGATCACCACGATCAGCTTCACGAAGACGCCCAGCACCCCGGCCACCTGCCCGGACTGGGTCATCGAAAGGAAGATTCCGAAGATATAGAAGGGCAGCAGCGGGATGATGACGCCCGCGATCACGCGGTCGATGATCGACTTGAAATCGTCCATCACCCCTTTGAGTTTCACGCTGTGCGTATAGGCCATCCCCAGCCCGAGTACGAAGGCCAGTACCAGCGCCGACATGACACCGAACAGGGGTGGCATCCCAACCGTGAAATAGGGTGCGGGGGCCGTTGCGGCCGCGTCGGGCAGCACGGCTGCGGCGCCTTCGAGCAATGCGGGGAACAGCGCCCGCCCCGTGAGGTAGGTGCCGAAGCCCGAGAAAAGGGTGAAGGCATAGGCCAGCGCCGCCGTGAGGGCCAGCAGGCGCCCGGCGTTGCGTCCCAGGTCGGCGATGCCCGGCGCCACCAGCCCGAGGATGAGCAACGGGATGACGAACGAAAGGAACTGGCCGAAAATATCATTGAACGTAAGGGCGATACGCGTCGCCCATACAGGGAAGAAAAAGCCGCAGCCGACCCCGAGGCCGATGGCCAGCACGACGCGCGGCAGCAATCCGAACCTGAATTTCATAAGGAATGGTTTTTGTAAAGGTAGAAAAATATTTCCGTTTTAGCTATCTTCGGCTTTGCCTCAGACAGGCGGCGCCCCGGCAAAATGCAAGTAAACTTGCTTTTGCCCCCGGCATATACTATCTTTGTGGTATGACTTCATTATTCCATGACATCATCTTCGGCCCGGTACATTCGCGGCGGCTGGGACTCTCGCTGGGGGTCAACCTCCTGCCCACCGAGTCGAAACTCTGCTCGTTCGACTGCATCTACTGCGAATGCGGCTGGAATGCCGAGCATCCCGGCGCGCGGCGCTTCAACACCCGCGAAGACGTCCGCACGCAGCTCGCAGCGACGCTGCGGCGCATGGTGGCCGACGGCACCCCGCCCGACGTCATCACCTTCGCCGGCAACGGCGAGCCGACGATGCACCCCGAATTCGAAGCCGTGATCGGCGACACGATCGCCCTGCGCGACGAGCTGTGCCCCTCGGCCAGGGTTTCGGTGCTTTCGAACGCCACGCAGCTCCACCGCGAGGGCGTGCGCCGTGCCCTTCGCAGCGTGGACAACAACATCCTCAAGCTCGATTCGGCCTTCGACGCCACGGCACGCCTGATAAACAATCCCCAGAGCCCGGCCTATTCCGTACGCAGGGTCGTCGATCAGATGAAAGGCTTCGACGGGCACCTGACCGTGCAGACGATGTTCCTGCGCGGCAAATAGATGAGAGTAGAACAGCAGAATCAGATTCTGGAGGCGCTGCAGCAGGCGGCAGGCAAAGATGTAAAGACTGCCTCCGGGATTGTGGCAGAAAAAGCAAAGACGACAAAGAGCGTGAGCGACAGACAGACTTCCATTCAGATGAAGGATACTACCTACCTGAATCCTGCCAGAGAAGAGAAAAAGTCCATAGCGGAAAAGATTGAAGAGAGTTTTGGGATGGATGCATTTGACCGCAAAAATCAGATGGCAGTTTTATCAAATACAACATCGGAAGAAGATTATGCGAAAATGCAGGAGGAGGGTTTTTCTCTGGATTCCACAGATTCGCATACGATCATCACGGTGACAGACAAAATCAAAATGCAGCTTGCAAAAGCAGGAAAAGAAGTGTTTGGAGATGACCTTGATGCAGAACAATTAGAAGTGATGACAGGAAGTGCGGCACTCGCAAGTCAGCTGGAACAGGCATTTAAGGAAGCTGATCTTCCGGCGACAGATGAGAATATTGCAATGAGCATGGAGGCGTTTGAACAGCTGCAGATGCTGCAGCCGATGACAGATGGTGCGATCAAATACATGCTGGATAATCAGTTGCAGCCAACAATAGAGAATTTATACATGGCACAGTTTTCGGGCAGTGCAGGTTATACAGGGCAGACCGTAGAAGATATGGAACAGTTGTCAGGACAGATCCAGAACATGCTGTCTTCTATTGGATTGCCGGTAAATGAGAATACTATGGCAGACTGCCAGTGGCTGATCCAAAACGATGTTCCCCTCACGGAAGAGAATCTGACCTATTATGAAGATCTGAAAACTTTGGAGCTCCCAACTGATCCATCACAGGCAATGGGACAGATTGCGGATGCAATTACAGAGGGAAATATGCCAAAGGATGCAATGGTGGCAGAGGGCTACAGCCTCAGGGATCAGGCGCAGAATGCCGCAGATGTGATTGAAAATGCTACAGATGAAGATGTTGCTTATGTTGTGAACAATGACATGAAGCTGACTGTGGATAATCTTGCCAAAGCAGCAGAAAACCGTGGAAAAGATGCTGAAAGCGGCTCCCAAAACCAGAAAGCTTATACAGATAAAGGCTTAGAACTTCTCACGGCAAAGAGACAGTTGGAGGAAGTACGCCTTGTAATGTCAGCGGAAGCAAATTATGCACTTTTGAAAAAAGGTATTTCTATCGACACAGAGCCTCTGGTGCAGCTCGTTGATGAGTTAAAAAATATGGAAAACCAATACTATGCAAATTTATTGGAAGCACAGGGTGCGGATGCTACCCCGGAAAATGTAGCACTTTTTGCAGAGACAACTGAAAAAGTAGCGCAGCTGGGGCAGGTTCCGGCGTATGTGCTTGGAATCCCGGAAGCAGATGTTTCCACGATCGATGGAGCATATGAGCAGGGAAAGCAGATGAAATCTGCACTGGAAAAAGCAGGTGTGCAGTATGAGACGTTAATGACAGCGCCACGCACCGACATGGGAGATTCCATCCAGAAGGCATTCCGCAATGTGGATGATATTTTAAACGATCTTGGCGTGGAAGCAACGGAAGAAAATCGTCGTGCAGTGCGTATTCTTGGGTACAATGGAATTGAAATTACGGAGGATTCCATTATACAGATGAAAGCTGCGGATGAAGAAGTACAGCGGATGTTTAAAAATATGACACCTGCTGTTGTCACACAGCTGATCAAGCAGGGCATTAATCCACTGGAAATGAAGATTTCGGATCTGAACCGTGTTGCGGAGCAGGTGAGATCAGAAGTTGGAAAAGATGATAATCAGAAGTTCAGTGAGTATTTATATAAATTGGAAAAAAATAATCAGATCACAGAGGAAGAACGAAACTCCTATATCGGAATTTACCGTCTCATCCATCAGGTGGAGCAGACAGACGGTGCGGCGATCGGTGCATTGGTGAATCAGGGGGCAGAGATGACCATGAAAAATCTGCTCACTGCCGTGCGGTCATCCCACAAGACAAATCGCATGGATATTTCTGTGGACAATGATTACGGAGAGAGCAAAGAGCAGACGGTAAGCACAAACTCCATTACAGATCAGATCGAGACCGCTTACCAGACAAACTGTATGAAGGACGCAGCTGATCTTTTGACACCGGGCAGATTGCAGCAGGTATTTGATCAGCATCCGGACTGGCAGAATATGACTCCGGAGGAATTTGCGCATGCACTTGCGGAAACTGTCGACACAGACGCAGCAGCCGAGCGGGAATATCTTCAGGAACAGATGCGGATGGTGCAGGAAGCAGCAAGTGCTTCGGATGAGATTTACCGGATGTTAGAGCAGTTTGATCTGCCAAACAGCGCAATGAATGTCAATGCTATCCAGTCGATGATGGCGAACCGTAATCAACTGTTCCGACAGATCTTCGGGGAAGAGAGTACGAATCCGGATCGTGAGAAAAAAATCACAGCAGAAGATATCGAAGCAATCAAGGAAAGTATTATCGAGGATTTTGGAGAGGCAGTTTCGGAGCCGGAAGCATTGGCAGAGGTTCAGGAGACATTGGGAAAAGTTGCGGAGAACGTGATGAAGACGATGATCTCCAGCGATGAAGTGACCAGCATTGATGTGCGTGAGATGCGTCTTATGCAGGCAAAACTTTCCATTAACCAGACTCTGGCGAAAAAAGAGCAGTATTCCATTCCGGTTCTGGTGGGCGATAAAGTGACGAATGTTTCCCTGAAGATTGTCCGTGGAGTAGAGACAAAAGGTATTGTGGACATTATGTTAGAAAGCGAAATGTCCGGCAAGATCGCAGCAACATTTCAGGCGAAAGAGGAAGGAATCAGCGGTCTGGTTGTGACCGATAAGCAGGAGACAAGAGATCTTCTGGCAGATCAGATGGGATTTCTGGCATCTGCCATTCAGGAGAGTGGCGGAGAGCAGGTAGACCTCAGATTTGCGGTAGAAAAAAATCTCGATTTAAATCATTTTTCCGGTGTCGCATCTGGCAAGAGTGGAAATGTAACTTCTGTGAATGATTCGGCAGCTTCTGCGAAAGAAGCTGTGGATAAAGAGGGACAGTCCACAGAGGGAAAAAAAGAGGATTCTGTATACAAAGTGCAGACTGCCCGTTTATACCATATTGCAGAGGCATTTTTAAGAACGATCCGTGAATTTGAATAATTATGATGATTTGCTTTGCGGGAGTTCTTCTCCAAGATAAGTTTCAATGCCTGTGTAAATAGCGTTGACTAATTGATCCTGATAGTCATCCTGCAAAAGCAGTTCCGCCTCTATTGGATTGCTTAAAAACCCACATTCTACGATGACCGTAGGTGTGGGTGTTTTTTTCAGGAGATAATAGCTTTCGTTTGCCTTGGCAGCACGGTGGTTGTCGGGATCGACCTGTTCGATCAGAGCCGTCTGCAAAATCTCGGCAAGTTTTTTTCCATTTTCTGACTGTCCATAATAAAAGACCTGTGCTCCCTGGATTTCAGGTGAAGTGTAACTGTTCTGATGGATACTTACCGTAAAAAGGGCATTGGAATCCTCGATAATTTTACAACGTTTCTGCATATCCTCTGCTTTTTTATTGGTTGCGCCCTCGGAATACAGTCCGGCATCTGTGTTTCGTGTCATCACAACTTTGATGTTATTTTGTTCTAATATTTTTTGCAGCTTTAATGCAATCTGAAGATTGATGTCTTTTTCCAATGCGTCATTGATGCCGATTTTTCCCGGATCATCACCACCATGACCGGCATCTACAACAATGCAGACAGGCGCAGATTTTGCCTGCTCGCTCTGTACAAAAACAGCTCCTTTACGGGCGAGGACAAAGGCACAGAGAATCACGCAAAGTCCCATAAGCAATTCTATTTTTCTTTTCATAAAAAAATCCCACAGTTTGTTTCTATATTGTATTCACAAACTGTGGGAGATATGAATCTATGGATCGGTTGTACCTGAATTTGCGTTTCCGGATCGTTTTCAAACACTAATTGATATATTTGATAATGGTATCCCAGATAGAGGAATCTTCCATTCCAAGTTTCCAGAAGGAACCACCGGCAAGACCATAGGTGTCCATGACGGTAAGCTTTTTCTCCAATGAAGTTGCATCTTCAATCCAGATCTTGTAGTTGACACCACCATTTTGATATTCGACATAATTCTGTCCGATATCATCGAGCCATACAGGCTGCACACCATTTGCACTGATGAGTTTCTGTACTTCTGTCATATTGGTCGCATAGGAAGATAATTCGTAATCAACGGTTGTGTCCGTTTCATCGGTTGCAGTGGAATCGGATTCTACCGGTGTCTCGGACCAGACTCTTGTGTAAAATGGCATACCGAGGATTACCTGGTTTGCAGGAACTTCTTTTAAAGTATTTTCCACACCATCTGTCACGAAACCAATCGAAGCAACGGAACCAGCTTCCGGGGAACCTGCATAATGTTCATCATATGCCATGATCACAACATAATCAGCAAAAAGAGCCTGCTCGGCACGATTATAAAATGCAGTGTAATCACTTGGAACATAATTATCAACGGAAAGTACAATTCCATTGTTGGCACATTTTAATGACAACTCACGGATGAATTGAATGTAGGAGTTTCCTACAGCATCCGCATTCAATGCTTCAAAGTCGACATTAATTCCATCCAGATTGTACTGGATAGCGGCAGAGATAATATTGTTGGTCAGATTATCTCTGGAGGAAGTGTGGGAAAGCACTTCTGCGGTATTGACGCTGTCATTTTCCAGATTGCTGATCAATGCCCAGACTTCAATGCCATTCTGGTGACAGTAATCAACATAAGTGGAACTTGCAAGGGAAGCAATGTTTCCATTGTTGTCGTTTAAGTAAAACCAGGTTGGAGAAAGTACGTTAATTCCCTTTGTTTTCTGTAAGATAGAAGCAAGATTGTCGTTGGCAGACTGATTGGTTACCTGATGCCATGCCATATTAATCTTGTAATCTTTGGTAATATGGGAAAATTCTTCTGCAACATAGTCACTGGAAATTGTCGTAGTAGAAGTTGTTCCAAGTTTATTGGATTTGATATAACCGATATATCCATCATTTGTGGCAACTTTTGTCCAGGTATCACCCGGTTCTAAAATAGTGAGCTCGGTATTTTTATCTGCTTCTGTAAGAATCGGACTTTTGATACCGCCCTGATAACGGATCTCTGTTTTTTGCTTTGCAGAAGCAATGGTATAATCTCCCCATGCATTGGTAAGAACGACACGGTTTGGATCCGTATAGTAATTGTACTGAAAATCAGAGTACTGTTTGACAAAATCGATTGCAATATAAGCGGTGGAGGCATCTGCTTTTACAATTGTCTGGCCAAATGACTGTGTATCTTTGTTCACGGTGTAATCAGAACTTTCCGCGTTTACGGAAATCAGATCATTGGCAGTTGTGTAACGGAGGATATTTTCATTGGGATCCCAATAAAAACGTGCATTGAGATAGTTCCGTACTGTTTCATAACTTAAATAAACTTCTCCGTTTACAAGTTTTCCTTTGGTATCAATGACTTCGTTGTTGCATATGAGAGCGACATCTGTATCCGAAGTCAGTCCATAATATTCAGACAGATCTTTTGTCTCCTTGGAAGGAGTGTATTTTTCAATGATATTTCCTAATACCATAAATAAAACAACGACAATGATAAGTGCGATAGCCGCAATAACCGGTATAATTTTTTTCTTCATAAAAGTTCCTTTCTATCGAAAAAGTGCATTTTGAGAACAAATTTTATCAATTTGTGAAATGTAATGATCAGTATGGTGAAATGGATTACATTTACAAAAACAATTGTAGCATATTGACACTTAAAATCATAGTAAAAGTATTATTAAGAATTTCTTATTCGTGGACATAAAGAAATTGTAAATTTGAACCGACAGAAATGCAAAGAAGCCGCGGACTCCCCGCGGCTTCTGAATCTTTTTCTTATCAAATAGTGTTATATAGACACCTGGATCATCAGGTTTTGAGGGCCTTAGAACATCCACTGCTTTTATGCATAAACGATATCTACAATATAATAAGTTACAAGAATGAATGTCAAAAGTCTCCATTTACAAAAGGAGAGAATGACAAAATAATACAGGTTCATTTAGAAACCTTGTCAAAATGTACCTCTTTCAGCCTCCCTTCTTCAAACACGTAATCCCTCATGTAAGAGGTATCTTCGTGAATGGATAATTGATTTGATACATTGAGGGAATCGCTTGGAGTTCCCTCAAGCCAGATCGTCACACCTCTGTTTTCTAAGGCGGACAGTTCCATATAGAGTTTTTCTGTTTTTTTAACCATAAGATTTTCTCCTGCTTATAGTCCTGACCAAAAGGAAAACGCATAGGTTACATTTGTGATATATTATTATCCTGTTCTGGCAATTCCTCTTGGCTGTCCGGAAGAGATTCCAGCTCAGCTTCGATAGAATTCCCCATTTCCTTCTGGGTAAATAATTGCAGATGGTTCTCTAATACAGAACGTTTTTCCTGTTCCTTTTTTACAGTAAAAAGCGAAACAATATTAGGATCCCATTGCATTAAGGTAAATACCTGTGGGTTTACCGGGTAGGTTGTCACAGCAGCATTTTCAAAATCTGCCTGGTAAATAACCGCATACAGATAGGTACCTTCAAACAAATTTTCATCGACACGGGCACTTGACAGCCGGAGCAGATCTTCCTCGGAAAGATTTAAAGCTATGCCGCAGACAGAAGTTCCTTCATCCTCATTTAATAAGGAAAGAACACGCTGCTGGTTCAAAACAATATAATCTTCGCCGGTAGGAAAAGAAATTCGGATATCAATCAGATTATTGGTGTGAACGGATTCCGGTAAGCGGATATCTGATAATTCGAGATAGCGGTTACGTTCTGTAAGTCTTTCATCCGAATAGAAAAAATCGGCTGTGAGAAGCTGTCCTTTTTTCAGTGCCGTTTTCGCATATTGACCGATCAGATTTTTGCTGTCAGAAGCATAGAGAATCGATTGACTGCGTGGAAGTTTTACCGTGCACGAGGTCAGATCATCCTTTGTCAGTGCTTCCCCGGCAGGAAGTGCTTTTGACAGAAGATACACGTTTGTGTCCACGTAGGCGTTCTGTTCGGCTTCGTAGGCAGACACTGTCTGCTTTAATACCCTACAATTGTAGCGCTGGATCAAGAGCAGAATCGACAAAGGAATGCCTGCAATGCATATGCTGATGAAAAAAGTAATTAAAATTGTTTTTTTACGATTGTGTAAAATGTGAATGCCTCCTAAAGCAGTTCCTGTAAAAAAGGGAACTGTTCTTTTTCGATATGAAACGGATTCTTGAAAAAGGGAATTTGCGCCATGGACAGATGATATTTTTTACGAAAAGCCTGCATATCATTTCCTTCTCCGAACAATACTAAATAGTAAAAGTCTTCCCCTGATTTCTGCCCGATAAAAGTTGATTGAATAAATTTGTGGTAAAGTTGCTCTTTCCACGGCGCAAGGCTGCCTATTACGATTTTCCGGTCGCATCGTAAGAATTCATTGTAGTTTGTCTCTGTCAGCACACCAAAATCATACAGCAGATAACAGTAGCCATGATTTAAAATTTGCGGAATTTCCCCAATTGAAACCGCAGGGTAATAATCAACATCATAAATGGTAAACATATTGTGAGGGCTTTCTTTTTTGAAAAAAGGTGTGTCTTTGGATGTGAATCTGGACAGACTCTCAAAGTCCTGGGACTGGTTTAGTTCCAGACAGGCAGTGGAACAGCGCAGTTTGGAAGCACAGTAGTTTGACAGTGCAATGGAAAGATGCGTGACACCACAACCGTGACCGCAGCCACAGATGCCGATCGAATAATGTTTTAAGGTTGTCTTTTTCTGAAATTTAAAAATTTCTTTTTTCCCCTTTCGAAAGATAATACATGAAAGAATAAATCTGTTTTGGTTTCGGTACAGGTAAATGCATCCCCGTCAAAAGGAAAGCAGTATACTTTACAGCCGAGTTTTCCTGCAAGTTTTTTTG
>OGXH01002286.1_pt1 | contig 13448 bp, 17 predicted proteins | sample 1576241 | NCBI WGS metagenome assembly OGXH01 (sample SAMEA3541529, study PRJEB24748) | human gut metagenome | biome: human gut; feature: human-associated habitat; material: faeces | place: China | collected 2012
TTTTGTTCACAGGGATTTTCTTGAATGGCCCTGCCAAACATGATACAATGAGAAAAACAGCGGCCCCCAAGCCGGGGCCGGAATCTTACGAGCATGGAGGCGTTCCCCTATGAACTGGCTAACCAAACTGGAGCGGAAGTATGGCCGCATCTGCATCCCGAACCTCATCTCGATCCTGGTGGGTGCGCAGGTCCTGGTCTATGCCGTGGAACTGTTCGTCAATCAGTATGTCTCGCTTTATCTGAGCCTGAGCCGCACGGCCCTGCTGATGGGGCAGGTCTGGCGGGTCATCACCTTTGTGTTCGTGCCGTTTTCGGGCGGCGGGCCGCTCAGCGTCATTCTGGGCATCTACTTCACCTGGTTCATCGGGAGCGCACTGGAAAAAGAGTGGGGCGACTTCCGCTTCAATCTGTATCTCCTGCTGGGCATGGTGGGCGCAGTGGCGGCCTGCCTGCTGACGGGCTATGCCGATACCTACTGCCTGTCGCTCTCGCTCCTGCTGGCCTTTGCGATGCTGTATCCGGAGGTGCAGGTGCTCCTCTTCTTCGTCATCCCCATCCGGGTCAAGTACTTCGGCTGGTTTGCGGCAGCGCTGTGGGCGCTCAGCTTTCTGGGTTCCGGCATGATGGGAAAACTGAACGATCTGCTCTGTATGCTGAACTTCGTCGTCTTCTTCGGCCCGCAGGCCTGGCGCAGTGTCCGTGCCTGGGTCCGCCGGGAGCAGTGGAAACGGAAGAACCGCCGCTGAGTGCGGGAGAGAACAGGAAAGACAGAGGACAGCATGTTAGAACGCATTGCGGGAAATGAAGAACTGAAGTCCAGCATCCGCCGGATGCTGGAGGGTCGGCGCCTGACCCACAGCGTCCTGCTGGTGGGCGAAGCGGGCCTGGGAGCCGGTTTTGCGGCCCGCTGTGTGGCAGCGGATTACCTCTACCCCCAGGGCGGTGCGCCTGCAGAAGCGCTCCTGCGGGGCGAATGCTGCCGGGCGGTGGCCAAGGCGGGCAAACGTGACAGCGGCCAGATCGAGACCGGCATCGTGCGGGAGGCCATTTCCGTCACCGGCATGGGGTCCGGCGGGCGGTATCTGGTCGGTCAGGTCACGGCCATGCGGTCGGAGATCTTCAACACCAGCCTTTCGGCAGAGGGCCGTGCCGTCCTGCTCTACCATGTGGAGCGGATGAACGAGGAATCCGCCAACGCCCTGCTGAAGGTGATGGAGGAGCCGCCGGAAGGCGTGCTCTTCCTGCTGACGGCAGACTCACTGGCCGGTGTGCTGCCCACCATCCGCAGCCGCTGCGTCAGCTTCGCCGTGGCCCCGGTCAGCCCCGAGGAATGCGCCCGGTGGTGCATCGGGCAGGGCGTGGACAAAAAGCAGGCCCGGCTCTACAGTGAGCTGTTCGACGGTCACATCGGCACAGTGCTCGCCGCCTCCCGGGACGACGCCCGCCGGGAACAGGTGGAAAAGGCCCTGACGCTGGCCAAGGCCGCAGCGGCTCACGACAGCTATGCCGCCGCCGTCCTGCTGGCCGGGTACGAGAAGGACAAGGCCGCAGCAGCGGCCCTGCTGGGCGATTTCCGGGCCGTAGCCGCCGCCGGGCTCCGGGGATGTGCCAGCACCCCTCTGACGGGTGACGCTGCCCGCCGCGCCCTCTCGCTGGCCGATGCGGCCATTCAGCGGCTTGCCGCACAGGTGAACCCCAAGATCACCCTTTCCGTTCTTGCAGCGAAGCTTGGATAAAGCAAAAGCTCCCCTTCCGGGGAGCTTTTGCTGTTACTATTTGATCCTATTATCTTCTGCGGGACCGACTCCGCCGCCGCAGGTTCAGCGAACCGCCGCCGGCCACCATCGTCAGGAAGCCCAGCACGATGAGGATGCCGATGAGCGCGGCCATGAGAAGAAGGGTCGTTTTGGCGTCGGTGCGAAAGTCAGACACATATTCTTTGTGGGTCACGAGGTCCACCGTTCCCATCTCGTAGCCGTCGAGGTAGACGGTGGCCGTACCAAGCACAGCACCCTCCTTGACGGTGGCCGAAGTGCTCTCCGGCACCGAGAACTCGAAGGTCACTTCATCGTCGGCGTGGCCGTAGCCGCTGAGGCCGCTGGCGGCGTAGAGCTCTACGGCTTCCTCCGTGCGGCACTTGGTCAGCGGGACGGTGGTGAGCACCGTCTCCGTGTCCACCAGCTGACGGTCAGAAAAGCTGGAGAAGGCCCAGTCCAAGATCTCCGCACACTCGCGGTAGATGTTGTTCATATCGCTGCCCAGCACCACGAGGCCGTAGGTGTGGCCGTCCTGCTGGGCAAAGGTGACGAAGCACCGGCCTGCGAGGGTAGTAAAGCCGGTCTTCATGCCCCGGACATAGTCGCGGTGATAGGCATACTCCGGGTCCAGCATGAGGTTGGTGGACTTGATGGTCCGCTCGTTCTGGTGCAGGTTCGTGGCGGGCAGCGTATAGGTGAGGGTGTTCGCGGCCTGCATATAGGTCTCGTTGGCGTAGCAGGCAGCGGCAATTTTTGCAAGGTCCTCTGCCGTGGAGACGTTGCCGTAGTCGTACAGGCCGTGGACGCAGGAGAAGGTGGTATCCGTGCAGCCCAGCTCCTTGGCGCGGGCGTTCATCTGGGCCACAAAGGCCGTCAGGTCGCCGCCCGAGACGTCGCTGGCGATGACGCTGGCCGCGTCGTTGGCGCTGGCCACCAGCAGACCGTAGAGCAGGTCGATGCGGCGCACCGTCTCGCCGATGCGGAGGTTCATGGTGGAGCCGTTGGCGTTCTGGATGTCCTTGAACTCCTGGGTCAGGCTGGTGGGGATGGTGATCTCAGCGTTCATGTCCTTGCCGCTCTCGAGGAAGAGCAGAGCCGTCATCATCTTGGTGAGGCTGGCGATGTAGCGCTGCTGTTCAGAGTTCTGCCTGAGGATGGGCTTGCCGGTATCCAGATTGAAGAGATAGACCGACTCGGTGTCGCTGGCCGTCTGGATGGGCATCTGATAAGCGGCAAACCCGGGCAGGGCGGCACAGACCATCAGCACCAGCGTGAGCAGCAGCGCCGTGCTCCGGCGCAGGAAGATGGATCGATTCATAGGCTTGTCCTCCTTAACATTCAAACATCAGCCAAACACTTTGTGCCAGAATGCACTCAGCCCGTGCTTCTCGGGTTCGGTCTCGGGCTTTGCCGGGGCGGGGTGCAGTTCGGGGCTGGTAAAGGCCCAGTCGAACAGCTCTGCCGCCTCCCGGAAGATATTCTGGGAGTTCGAGCCCAGGATGACCAGCCCATAAGTATGGCCGTCCTGCTGGGCAAAGGTGACGAAGCACCGCCCGGCCTGGGTGGTGAAGCCGGTCTTCATGCCGTGGGCATCGCTGCGGTAATAGCCGCTGCCGGGCTGCAAAAGCTTGTTGGTGGTCGTGACTGTCCGGGCCGGATGCACGTTGGTGGCGGGCAGTTCATAGGACACCGTGTCCGCTATCTGGCGGTAGGTCGGGTCCGCATAGCAGGCCAGCGCGATCTTCGCCATATCGCGGGCCGTGGAATAGTTGCCGCCGTCGTAGAGGCCGTGGGGGCAGGTGAAATGGGTGGCCGTACAGCCCAGCTGACCGGCCCGGACGTTCATCTGCGCCGCGAAGGCGGCCAGACTGCCGGAGGTATCGACGGCCAGCACGCTGGCCGCGTCGTTGGCGCTGGGCAGGAGCATGGCATACAGCATGTCGATGCGGCGCACGCTCTCCCCTGCCTGCAGGCCGATGGTGTGGCCCCGGTTGGCCCGGATGGACTGAAGTTCCGGCGTGAGGCTGGCCGGGATGGTGATACTGGCATTGAGGTCGGTGCCGCTTTCCAGCACGAGAAGGGCTGTCATCATCTTGGTCAGGCTGGCAACGCAGCGGGGAAGGTCGGGGTTCTGCTCCACGAGAGCTTCGCCGGTGTCGGCATCGAAGAGGTAGATGGATTCCTGCGGGTAGGCGGCCTGAATGGGCATCGCGTAGACGGCGAAACCGGACAGCGCCGCTGTGGTCATGAATGTAGCGGTCAGGACCAGAGCCAGAAGCCGCCGTGCAAAGGGATGAAACTGCATAAATTGATACTCCTTCGGAAGCCTGGGGGCTTCCTTGCTCCGACAATAAGAGCTATAATAAAGAATACCATAAATGAAGCAAAAGAGAAAGGTGGTTTTTCAACAATGATGCTCTCCTTTGGTGGAAAAGCGCCCCGGGATGAGGGCGCTGTCTTTGTGGCGGCGAATGCGACGGTGCTGGGCGACGTGACACTGGGCAGGGGCGTGAATATCTGGTACGGGGCTGTACTGCGGGCCGACGAGGGCGCGCTGATACTGGGCGAGAACAGCAACGTGCAGGACAACGCCGTGCTCCACTGCGACCCCGGCGGGCAGGTCGTTCTGGGCAAAAACGTCACGGTAGGCCACAGCGCCCTCGTCCACGGCTGCACGGTGGGGGACAACAGCCTCATCGGGATGCATGCTACCATCCTCAACCACGCCGTCGTGGGCAAAAACTGCATCATCGGGGCCGGGGCGCTGGTGCCTGAAGGAATGGTCATCCCCGACAACTCGGTGGCGGTAGGCGTGCCTGCCCGGGTCATCAAGACCATCCGGGACGACCAGCTGGCCCACAACATCGAGAACGCAAAAGCTTATGTGGAGATGGGCCGTCAGCACGCGGCGCTCGTCAGCCCCTGAAATATACTTCATCAGCTACTTGTTCTTTGCTTCGTTCTGCGCTATTATTAGTTTAGGAATCCCTAGTTCCATTCCGCAAATATTTATTGGAGGCAGCTATTATGAGTATTGAGATCTCTCGACGCAATTTTCTGAAAACCGCCGCTGCTTCGCTTATTTTAGCGGGGGGGGGGTATTGACCGGCTGTGACAGCAGCAAGGACAATGACACCAAAAACCCCAAGTTCGTAAAGCACGGGAAAGATGATGCTTTTACTTTCAATGACGGCACGAAGGTTGTTTTCTATGGTATTAAAAGCCGTGCAGAGAGTGCAGAGGGAAAAGCTCCCTATCATGCAATCACTTTCACATTTACTGCGCCAGACAAGGCAGCCGCTACTCTTTCTCCTCTCAATTTTTCTGCTTATGTGACCGCGCCTATGACTTGTACTGGCTTAAATAGAACTGCCAAATACCCAGCTGACGCCAATCCTGATAGCCCAACCACCGACAGTTTTACCATTCCTGCCAATAAATCCAAGCACATTCTCGCCAAGTTCAACTATGTGGAAGGAACACCCACATTCAAGATCACATACAACGGTCAGTGCATCAAGTTCAAAGCAAATGCAGACAGCGACAAAGCCGATAAGCCCTATCTGTCTACCGGTATCTACACTGATATTTTCTGATCTCCGTAATTATAGTCTTCCGGCTGTGTAGCTGAATCGCAGCGCCTTCCTCGCTGAAAATTAAGCACCCGTTTCCCAGAAATTTCACAGGCCGATTAACAAATCTTTCACAGGAAAGACATGATTTTGGCCGGTAATTCGGGTATACTATAGCTCACAAGGGTGCGGGGCCGCAACCGCCCCTTGCACATGATTCCTCCTCACACCAAAGCAATACCCCAAACAGCAAGGCCCCCTCTGGCGTCGCCGCAAGCGCCAGACGGGGGCCTTGTTGTATCTGGGAAACAGAACGCCCCCGCTCAGCACTTCCTGAGCAGGGGCGTTTTTGTGTATTTACATCATGCCGCGGAAGACAGCCTGTGCGATCTGGAAGTAGAGGATCAAGCTGCAGGCGTCCACGATGGTGGTGATGAAGGGGGTCGCCATGATGGCCGGGTCGGCGCCCAGCTTCTTGGCGGCCAGGGGCAGCATACCGCCCACCAGCTTTGCGAGGATGACGCTGAAGAACAGCGACACGCTGACGACCACTGCGTAGCCGATGACATTGTCATACTGGCCGGCGTAGAGATAGGTGTACATCAGGTAGATGCGCAGACCGTTGACAAGGCCCAGCACCGCACCGACGATGGCGGAGGCACCCAGATATAATGAACCTAGTCGCACAAGGTAATAAATATGTACAGGCAACGACACAATGGTTCTCCAATAACCCTAAAAATTGCCCAGGTGGAAATATACCGCATATAGAAGTAATATTCCTGGTTGGCTCTGGATATTTACAAGAGAACCAACACTTTATAAATATGCAATTACTTTCTATCAATGGAAAAATATTGACATATAATGACCTAATCGTGCAATCAAAACAAGCCTATGCTGAATATCAAGACAAAAAGAATGATGCAGCTAGAATTATGAAAATAGTTGAGGGAATCTAATTATACCCCCCTGTTTTTTGACAGGGGGATGACATAAGTTTTAAATATTCATTTCTGACAAATGTTTTAAAATAGTTTCACCTACGACCTCACCAAGCCTAACAGGAACAGCATTACCTATTAAACGCGCAACTGTTCTCATTTCAATTTTTACATCATCAGGCCAAAACTCATACTTTTCTGGGAATGACTGTAATAGCGCAGCCTCTCTTAAACTTAATGCTCTATTTTGGACAGGGTGCCCAAAGCGTCCATTCCCATATCCAATACATTGAGTTGTAATTGTCGGTCCAAGTTTATCCCAACACATTCTCCCATATACAGCAGTATATGTAGAACCACTTTCTTTTGTATGACATTTTGCTCTTAGCTCTTCTGGCCAATCACGCCATGTTCCACCAGGTTTTGATGCCATTATTCTTTTTATATTAATATCAGATAATGATGCAGAGCGATGTAGTTTATCTCCAGCGTGAACAGCACCGGCACTAATTTCAGGAAGATTACCGATTATATCTCGCACCGTTTTATAATCATTCTTCTCATGAGTTGGTGGAATTATTTCTATTTCTCCATATTTTGATGCCAATAACACTAATCTTGAACGACTTTGTGCCATTCCATAGTCTGGACAAAACACCACCCCATACCAAACAAAATAGCCATCATTTTTAAGAGACTTAATGAAGTCCTTAAAAACCTTATGATTCACCACTCGGGGAACGTTTTCCATTGTAATAATATCTGGCTTTGCAAATTTAATTTGCTTAGCAAAGCTATAAAGCAAAGACCATCTTTTATCTTTTGAACGTACTACCCCTAATTTAGCACTATTGGTATAGCTTGAAAAAGGTTGGCATGGGGCACAACCAGCCAAAACTCGAACCTTCGCTCCTTCGAAATATTTAACTAATTCGCCGTCCTCAATGTCTGTAACACTTTTCTGGACAAAGAGTGATTTATTATTTGTCTCATAGGCAAATCGACAGGCTGCATCTATATCATAACCTGCAACTACATTAAGCCCCGACTTCTGAAGACCGTGAGTCAAGCCACCCGCGCCACAGAATAAATCAACAACCTTAATCAAGATAAACCTCCTTCTAATGCTGTGGGGATTGTAGCATTGTTCTTTCTCATCATCGATGTTTACTTGATGCTTGATTTGTGAATACAAAATCAAGCATGTCAATCATTATTGTTAGTTTGTTTCAAATCCCGCCCAACCATCAGAAATCGGATATGAAAACGTTTTCCCATCATAATTTACGGTCGCGCCACGCGCCAGCGCCTCAAGCTCCCATCGCTGCGGCCTGATACCGTTCTGAGCAAGGTCAACGCGGATACGGGTAATTTGCATTCTTTCCGACCGGGTCAGTCTGGCCGATGGTGCAATTTCATGTGGTTTTAACGGGCTTCCGTTTCTTTGCTGACGACTTGGCGTTCTCCGACCGTGTTTTAATGCACCTCTGAGCGCCCTCACGACCTCCGGGTCACTCCATTCGATAACACCGTCATCAACCAGATTAAGCACTGCTGCGGCGTGCTCAGAAGGTGTGGGAGCCGGTAACGAAGTATCACCACCGGTGAGTTTTCCACAGTTATTGACAGGACTCCGAGGCGCGGCGATGCCGCTTTTTAAAGTCAAAGGCTGAACGACCGGAACTTTCGGCACAATGCGCCAGTCCGTCGTTCTGGTGATATGAATATGACGCGCGCCGAGATGCGGCGCGTAAATGCCGACCACTCTCTCGACCTCTTCCTCGTACTCGTTAACGTCATCCGACGGGCTACGGGCGACCCTGACAGTCTGACAATCGCGCGGGACATTTGCCCCACCCTGCGCGCTGATATACAGCGCAAAATCGCCACTGTCTGCGGCAGCGCGTGCAGCCTCGACGCGTTCGTCAAACTCATCAGCAATGCTGACGCCGCGAGGCAATTTGCGTAGTTCACGGTAAGCCCCCATTGTCGGCAGGCCAACCGTTTTAAATTGCGGGATGCGCCACGTTGACGCCCATGCGGTAACAGCCGCAGCAGTGTCTTTCAGCGGTCTGCCGGTATCGTTATCGAGCTGACCATCCAGTGCATAGCCGTCGATGTTTTTTGAAATGTATTTCGCGATATATCCCGCAGCACCGCCCCGGTTAAGGTGCTTTGCCTGAAAACGGTTTCGCGCGGCTCCTCTTTCGTCACCATCCTCTTTGAGCGCATAGCGACGCATGATTTCGATAATCTGGTTACGCTGGCGTGGATTACAAAAAAGCATCATATGCCAGTGCGGCGTTCCGTCGTGGTGTGGCTCGACGACACGCAAACCGTAGACCTGTAAATCATTATCCTTGAATGCCGTGCGCATCAGGCTCCAGATGCGGCAGAGATAACGCTGCGCATCCTTTGGATTAAATGCCTCATCGTTCCAGCCGTGATTAAGCTGAACGGTTTTACTTTCGCCTTTTCCAACCTGACGTGTCGGGTGATACTTTGACGGCGCGGTGAGCGTGATAAACATCCCCACATCACCCTCTGCTGCGGCGTAACGCTCAATACCAGCAATGGTGTTCATCAGCTCCATCCGGCGAATTTCAGGATTAGAAATACTGCCCATCACCTTACTGATAAGGTCGATGCGCTCGCCGGTTTCCCTGTTTTCGAGATCACACGATTTAAGAAATTCCAGATTTGCCTGGCGGCGCGCACGCACATCACGAATGGCGTGTTTACTGGCATAAGGAGAACGGTCTTTATTGACCTCCCCGACAGCTATCAGTAACGCTTCATGCCAGCGCATACGCTGGCCTTTAAGCTGATGAGTCCACCACTCATCGTTAAACAGACGGGCAATGGCAGAATATGCCTGCCTCGTGGTCATCTGTCCTTTACGGTATTTTTTCCAGTAGAGAGGGGAAATATTGAAAGCTCGTGCAGCGCCAGCAACATGACCATACAGGTGAGCCTGAGCCTCATCCGTAAACAGTGATTCTTTTTCGCCATGCGCATCCACCCAGGCATCGCTGAGTTCCTCATACATCATGAAAAGCTGCGATGAGATACGGGCGGCAAACTTTTTCAGCTCCTTGTCATTCATTCCCGGCAGGCGCGCATAGTGGTCACGCTCTGCCAGAAACAGCAACGACGTGTCGGTGTTCATTTCATGGCGCTGATTCACACGCTCAATGCGCGGCCATAAACGACGCTGAAAAGTGGATGTGAGGAAATAAAACCCGTGCACCGGGCTTTTATTGCGCCGGATGTAGTCATAGCGTGAAGTAAACAGCGAGCGCAAAAAGTAAGGCAGGCGGTTAATCGTGGATAAAACACCTTGCACCTGACGCATCTCGTCACGTGTAAGGGGTCTTTCGCGCCCGACGGCCTCGCGTGGCGCGTTCCATGCATAAGCACCGGTCGTCTTACCGGTGCCTGCGGCAAATGCTGACGGAGGGACAAAACGCCCGGAGGCTTTAACGGCCATATGAGCCAAAAGCCTCTGAACAACGCTTGCTGAGTTGCTCAACCTGCGCGTTTAAATCAGCAAAAGACTTTGCGCTTCCGGTCAGAATATCGTGATGCATCAGGCCGGAAACGAGCTGGCTTAATTTCGGGTAATAACCAACCACCGACAGCCATTCCTGACCGGCGTTTTTACCGCTTTCCGCTCTCTTTTTCTCGTGGAGAATAAACTGAAAGCTGTCACTGGTAACGACATAACGTTCGCCAATTTCAATACGAATACTCATGCCGTTCTCCGGTAATGTTTGTTTTTTGCTTCAAAGACTGACTGACAGGAAACACAACGCGTGGCTGACGGATAAGCCGCACGACGGGCAGCAGGTATTGGCGCGTCACACTCTTCGCAAACCAGCGCAGAAGCACCGCAATGTTTTACCCTTGCCGCGTTAATCTGCCGCTCCAGTAATTCAGCCTGTTGTTCCTGAATAAAATCTACGTTGTCCGGCATTATCAGCTCCTTTTATCGTTAAGTTTTCTGGATACATCAGCGCAATAACTGGCAAGTTCTGTCGTTAATTTTGTCAGTTCATCCACTGAGGAAATTTGCTTGTGGAATACAGCGCGTTTAACAAGTAAATTGACCACATCAGACAGGAGGTTTAATTCATTCTGATAAATTGCGATAACAGATTCAGTTATGTCGCGTTTTTCTTTATCAAGGCAAAGTTGAATAAGAGACAAATCGCCATTTTTCATAACGGCGATTTTTAAGGCGTTATTCAGTAATACAACAGAATGAGAACAGGACATCAAAGCACCTCCCCGCGAGACAATCCGATATTGTGAAATTTTTCCGACTCCTGACTGAGCAGCTCTACTATCTCCACGCGGGATAACTCCGCCTTTGTGATGTGGCGAATCATGGCATCAAGATGAGAAGAAAAGCGCGTCGCAGCGTCGGCCTGTGCTTCGGTTCTGGCCTGTTGCAGCAGTAATGCGTATTTACCGCACTGATTTTCAGAAACTGTATGCATGACTTTCTCCAGGCAAAAAGAAGCCCCGCACAATTAAGTGCGTTAAAAACTCTGGTTAATTACTTAATGCAGATATTGCTCTGGTTTTACCGACGTCAGAATTGTCGGTGCATACTCAAACAGACTGAATAATTCACGTAATGCACGGAATAAAGCATCACGCCAGTAACATGACTCTTCATTAATTCGCCAGTATGGCTGGTTGAATTCTTTTTCAGTCAATCCGGCATGCATAAATAAAGTACGACGCTGACTGACTGTTAAAAAACTAATATATGCATACTCACTTGCGCCAACCTGACGGCGTTTTGAGAATGCACCACGCAATTCATCAATTGCACAAACCAGCCGTTCACGTTCGACGTCGTTCATTTCTTCAAAACGCATCGTTGCGTGACGCTGTTTTAACTGCGCATGAAAGCAAACCGTTAGCCGTTCGCGCTCCATCATCTGATTATAATAATCACATGTCTCCTGCCAGCGAGGAACGGCAAGATGCTTACCAATTATCCGGCGCATAGCTGCTGGCTGTTTTTCAACGAGATTGAGCGTCATCACTGTCATTTCCAGACCCTCCGGCTTTTCAGAAAGGTCAGAGCCTTTTTTAACGGACTCTGTTTTTTGGTGCGGATAATGATTCCCTTACGCCCCTTACCGTGGGTGATGGTGAAGTCAATCGCCCTGGGGCTTTCGTTACGCAGTAACTGAGCAATACAACGCGGTTCACTCATAATCACAACCCCATCCACAAAAGCCATGCATCACGCTGTTCAACTGGTCGGTTATAAAACGCCTCTCGTACAGCGCGATTAAACTCTGGAATGAAAACCCACTTCTCACCGACACGAGCGTTCGGCTTACTTGGATCACGAAGCTCAATAACTGGCAATTTATTCTCTTTTACCATCTTGACTACAGCCGTTTCTGGCTTACCAAGTAACTCTGCAAACTTAACCGTATGTACCGCATCAATCGGGTACTGAATCACATAGTCATTGACTTCCATTGATTAGCCCTTTTTGCTTTCGTGTTACCCTTATTAGATCCAGTCCCTTCTAGGTCGCCCCTGTCCTTTCTAGGGACTGGCTAACACACTCAAAAGGTCACCAATACACAACCTTTTGACGGGAATATAAGTCACCAATAGGTTACTGTCAAATGCAGACATTCGAAAAACTGAAAGCGATTAGGAAAGCAGAAGGCTTAACACAGGCGAAATTCAGCGAAATTAGCGGGATAGCTCTAGGAACAGTCAAAAATTACGAAAGTGGGCATAAAGACCCTGGTCTCAGCATCGTTATGCGAGTCACAAATACGCCTTTATTTAAAAAATATACGCTCTGGTTAATGACTGGTGATACGTCACCACAAGCTGGTCAGATCGCGCCGGCTCTCGTACACATTGGGCAAAAACCAACAGAATCAGACCACTCCGAAAAACAGACTGGTTAACACTCTATAAACATTACATTTTCACCATTTGTTACCAAGATGGTGAATACAGCGTCAGAGGGCTTTCTTATGTCAATTAAGAAGCTCGATGATGGACGCTATGAAGTGGACATTAGACCTCGCGGTCGCGACGGAAAACGCATCCGCAGGAAATTTGAAAGAAAAGCTGAGGCTGTAGCATTTGAGCGATACACAATCGCCTACGCCAGCCAGAAAGAATGGGCAGGTCAGCGAGCAGATCGCAGAACTTTGAGTGAGTTGCTGGACATCTGGTGGAAATATCACGGGCAAAACCACGAGCATGGAACAAAAGAGTTTAATCATCTGCTCAAAACCATCAGCGGCATAGGTGATATACCAGTGAGCCGGATGAGCAAAAGAGCTTTGATGGATTATCGTTCCATGCGACTACGTGATGGTATCAGTGCCGCAACGATAAACCGTGACATGTACCGATTATCCGGCATGTTCACAAAATTAATTCAATTGGATGAATTTTCCGGGCAACACCCAATTCACGGACTGCCGCCACTGGCGGAGGCCAACCCTGAAATGACGTTCCTGGAAAAAGCAGAAATCGAAAAACTGTTAAATGTTCTGGATGGTGATGACTTACTTGTCGCACTTTTATGTCTGAGCACTGGAGGAAGATGGACGGAAGTTGCCACGCTAAAACCAGCACAGATTACAAATTGCAGGGTTACCTTCCTGAAAACCAAAAACGGTAAAAAGCGAACCGTGCCGATTTCTGAGGAACTGGAGAAAAAAGTTAAAGAGGAGGCCAGCGCTAAATTATTCAAAGTTGATTATGAGAAGTTTTGCGGGATTTTACGCAGAGTGAAGCCAGATATACCACCCAATCAGGCAACCCACATCCTGCGGCATACATTCGCAAGCCATTTCATGATGAATGGGGGCAATATAATCGCACTGCAACAGATTCTGGGACATGCGAGCATTCAGCAGACGATGGCCTATGCGCACCTTGCGCCTGACTACCTGCAAAATGCCGTCGCGCTGAATCCTCTAAAAGGCGGAGTGACGTTATAAATTTCCCTTCTGAGTGTCCACATAGTGTCCACACTCTCAGAACTTTGTAGCCCTTCCAGTCCCTTATAGGTTTTCTTAAGTTACTGTTTTCTTACGGAAACCGATGTAAGTGATTGATAAAAAAAACCCCCACATCATGTGGGGGAAGACAGGGATGGTGTCTATGGCA
>OGXH01002288.1_pt1 | contig 13446 bp, 11 predicted proteins | sample 1576241 | NCBI WGS metagenome assembly OGXH01 (sample SAMEA3541529, study PRJEB24748) | human gut metagenome | biome: human gut; feature: human-associated habitat; material: faeces | place: China | collected 2012
CGGTTATCGGCGGCCGGGCTTACCGTCAGCAGGCCCATGGTGCGCAGATGCTCCACCGCCTTGGACACATTGGACTTAGCCAGCCCGCGGTAGCGGCAGATGTCGCTGGCAGTGCGGCAATCCGGGTTGTTATGCAGGAACAGCAGGATGTCGATCTCCAGCTGGTTCAGCCCATGGCGGACCGCGGCGGATTCAAACTGGGATGTATAGAACTTTTTATAGTGCTGTACAAAGGCCAGTACCGGGATCAAGTGGCTCACCTCACATAGTGTTTGTTTTAGAACGGTTATAATTATAACCGTTAAGCTGGAGATTGTCAAGGTGTTATAAGGCAAGGCTTGCGGGTTCGCCCCTACATAACGCCATCCTTACGCAAAAAGGCCCTCGCCCCTGAGATAGGGGAGAGGGCCTTACCTATGGTTTGTTTACTGCTCGCGGAAGCGGGAGAGGAACTCGATGGTGCGGTGGTTCTGGGGATGCTCAAAGATGTCGGCGGGGGTGCCTTCCTCGCAGATGACACCGTCAGCCATGTAGACCACATGGCTGGAAACATCGCGGGCGAAGGCCATCTCGTGGGTGACGACGATCATGGTCAGGCCCTCCTTGGCCAGCTGGCGCATAACGCTCAGCACTTCACCCACCATCTGGGGGTCCAGGGCGGAGGTAGGCTCGTCAAACAGCAGCACTTCGGGCTGCATGGACAGCGCACGGGCGATGGCCACGCGCTGCTTCTGGCCGCCGGAAAGCTGGCGGGGCTTGGCGTTGACGTAGGGGGCCATGCCTACCTTTTCCAGGTTGCTCAGGGCCGTCTTGCGGGCGGTCTCCTTGTCCTGGTGCAGCACGTAGCGCAGGCCGGCGGTGCAGTTGTCCAGCACGGTCATGTTGTTGAAGAGGTTGAAGCTCTGGAACACCATGCCCACCTTGGCGCGGTAGGCGCAGGGATCAGAGCCTTTGGCCGTGATGTCCTGCCCATGGAACAGCACGCTGCCGTGGGTGGGGGTCTCCAGCAGGTTGATGCAGCGCAGCAGCGTGGATTTTCCGCTGCCGGAGGCGCCGATCACGCAGGTAACATCGCCGTGGTTGACGGTAAAGTCAACATCGCGCAGCACCACGTGGGTGCCAAAGCTTTTGGAGAGGTGGCGCACCTCAATGATGGGTTCAGACATGGGATGCCTCTCCTTTCATATCCAGATTCTGGGACTTGTGGTCCGGGTCCGGGGCGTTGTACATGCCGCTGGTGTAGGCCAGGGTATCGGTGGTGTTCAGGTCGTAGTTCTGGGGGCCGTCCAGGGCCTTCTCCCAGGCACGCAGCAGGTAGCTGGCCAGCAGCGTCATCGACAGGTAGATGATCATGACGATAACGGCGCTTTCAAAGTAGGTGTACAGCGCGCCGACCACGCTCTTGTGCACAAAGAACAGGTCGGTGATGGAGATGACCGACAGCACCGAGGTATCCTTGATGTTGATGATGAAGTTGTTGCCGATCTGGGGCACGATGTTGCGCAGGGCCTGGGGCAGGATGACATGCAGCATCGTCTGCCAGTGGTTCATGCCGATAGCCATGGCACCCTCGGTCTGGCCTGGGTCGATGGAGACGATGCCGCCGCGGACCGTCTCGGCCATGTAAGCACCGGTGTTGATGGATACGATGAAGAAACCGGCTGTCCACATGCCCATTTTAATGCCGAACACCTGCAGCAGGCCGTAGTAGATGAAAACGGCCTGCACGATCATAGGCGTGCCGCGGAACAGCTCAACATAGCAGCGCAGCACTACCCGCAGGATGCGCAGCAGCACCCGCTTCCAGGCGGGGTCGCGCTGTTTATCGATGGGGATCGTCTGCAAAGCGCCCACGGCGAAACCGATCAGGCAGCCAAAGAATGTGCCGACCAGTGCCAGCAGCAGGGTAGTGCCTGCGCCGCGCAGATACGAAAAGCCGTATTTCTGCAACACATTGGCGCAGTTTGTCAAAAAGTCTTGCATGGGGATTCTCCTTTATTCTTCATGCACCGTAGGGGTAGAACCGCCGAAACCCCTGCCGCCGAAAAAAGCGGCAGGGGTATGGATGGCGGGGATTACTCGCTCAGGGGCTGTACGCTGATGGCTTCGTCCATCATGGTGTTGTAGTCGTCAGCGGTCATGGTTGCCAGCACTTCGTTGATGGCATCCTTCAGGGCGGTGTTGCCCTTCTTCATGGAAATACCGATGTTGATGTCCTCATCGCTGACCTGGAAGTCGTTGTCGCCGCCGCCGAAGTCCAGCAGGGTGAAGTCAGGATAAGCAACCAGGGCCGCCTGGCCGGTGGGACGGTCGGTGACGACGATGTCGCAGGCGCCGCTGCTCAGGGCCACCAGCATGGAGGGGGCAGTTTCCTGGGCGGGCAGGATGTTGGCATCGGGAATCTGGGGCAGGCAGTTATCATACCAGATGGTACCCAGCTGGCTGGTAGCGGTGGCACCGGCCAGATCGGCCACGCTGGCGGCGGAAGCATACTGGCTGTCCTTCTTGGTCAGGGTGATGATGGAAGCGTAGTAGTACGGGTCAGAGAAGTCGACCTGGGCAGCGCGCTCAGCGGTGATGGACTGACCTGCGATGACGCAGTCCACATCGCCGCTCATGACGGCGGGGATCAGGCTGTCCCAGTCCAGCTTGACGATCTGGACCTTCTGGCCCAGCGCCTCGCCGATCTTCTTGGCCATCATGACGTCGTAGCCGTAGGCGTAGTCGCTGGAGCCGCGGATCTCCACAGCGCCGTTGGCATCATCGTTCTGGGTCCAGTTGTAGGGGGCGTAGGCGCACTCCATGGCAACGGTCAGAGTGGTGGGGTCACCGTCGCCGTCCGGGGCGGCGGTGGTGTCAGCGGCGGCCTCGGTGCTCTCGGCTGCGGTGGAATCCGCAGCAGGGGAGGCGGCGGAGGCGGTGTCGGCGCTGGAGCCGCAGGCGGTCAGACCGGCGGCCATCACAGCGGCAAGGCTCAGGGCCAGCGTGTTCTTGAGTTTCATGGTTTGTGTTCTCCTTTATAAATTTCCCTCATATTCATGCAAAAAGCCCCGGTGTTCCACTGTGCGGATCACGGGGGCCAAATGCCTTATGACTGCCGAATGGTGCAGTGTAATGCCGCGCCATTGCGGCCGAATAAATATTACCTCAATACGGTATATTTGTCAAGTGCTGTTTGGATTAAACAGCAGCCTTTTCGCTGTTCTTTTCGCTGGCCTTGTAGCTCTTGACACTGTGGAACACAATGTTCAGGCCCAGGACGATCAGCAGGATCGCAAGGATCAGCTGCAGACCGTTGGCGATAAAGACAGCGCCCCAGGTAGTCTCACCGGCGGGGATGGCAGTGGCGGCAGCGGCAGAGATGGCCTTGACCATTGCAATCAGGCGCTGCACCAGAGCGGTGAAGGTGACGCAGAGCATGATGACCAGCGGCGGGAACAGCATCTTGTTGTTGCGGCCCGTGACCTTGAGGAAAACGCACAGGGTAGCCAGAACCAGAGCGCTGAGCAGCTGGTTGGCGGAACCGAACAGAGGCCAGATATTGGCATAGCCGATCTGGGTCAGCAGGAAGCCGAACACCAGCGTGACAAAGGTGGAGAAGTAGACGTTGCAGAACAGCTTGCGCCAGCCCTCGGCGTGCTCCATGTCATCCACGCTGAACAGCTCCTGGAAGCTCATGCGGCCGATACGGGCCACGGCGTCCAGACTGGTCAGGGCCAGAGCGGAAACGCACATCGTCATAAAGACGGTAGCGATGGAAACGGGCACGCCGAACATCTCAAAGAAGCCTGCGACGCCGCGGCTGAAGATCTGGAACGGGGTACCGGTGGCGGGGGTGCCGTCCGCAGCAGCGGCAGCACCGGCAACGCAGAGGGCCAGGACAGCCAGCAGGCTCTCGAGCACCATGGCACCGTAGCCGACCTTCAGCATGTCCTTCTCGTTCTCAACGGTCTTGGAAGAAGTACCGGAGGAAACCAGGCTGTGGAAGCCGGAGACCGCACCGCAGGCAACCGTGACGAACAGGATGGGGAACATGGTGCCGAGTTTCTCATTGTTGAAGCCGGTGAAAACGGGCAGGTTCATGGTGGGGTGGGCGACCAGCAGGCCGACAATCGCACCGGCGATCATAGCGCCGAACATGAAGGTGGTCATGTAGTCACGGGGCTGTTTCAGCAGCCACATGGGCAGGACCGCCGCAAAGAAGATGTAGATGAAGGTGATGTAGCTCCAGGCAGCCTTGCCCAGGATGATGGGGCAGTTCATGCCGACCACGAAGGACAGCACGATAAAGGCGATGCCGACGACGGCCTCTTTCCAGCCGGAGAAGTTGAATTTCTTCTGGATCAGGCCGAAGATGACGGCGAACACCATGAACATGATGGAGACCATGCCTGCAGAGCCGTTGGTGAAGGCGGCCTCGACCTGTGCGCCGTCGGCGTCAAAGGCGTTGAAGGTGCCGGCAACCATGTCTGCAAAAGCGGCAATGACGATGCCGCAGAACAGCCAGCAGAACAGCAGGAACAGCTTGCGGCCCGTCTTGCCGATGTACTTCTCGATCAGCAGGCCCATGGACTTGCCGTCATTCTTGACGGAGGCGTACAGCGCACCGAAGTCGGTGACAGCGCCGAAGAAAACGCCGCCGATCAGGACCCACAGCAGGACAGGCAGCCAGCCGAACGCGGCAGCCTGGATGGCACCGGTGACAGGGCCTGCACCTGCGATGGAGGAGAACTGGTGGGCGAACACCGTCCAGCCGTTGGTGGGAACGTAGTCTTTGCCATCCTCCAGCCGCACAGCAGGAGTCTTGGCGTTGGGGTCGACACCCCAGGTCTTGGCGAGCCAGCGGCCATATCCGGCGTACGCACATACCAGGACAACCGCGGCAATCAGAACGATTACAAGCGTATTCATTACATGAATCCCTCTTTCCTATTAAATTTTACAATCGCTTGTGCCTACTACTTTACCGCGATGTTCGTAATTTGTCAATGAAACGTTCACAATTTAGCAATATGTTAGTTTTTGATGCAAAATGTAGAAAATTTGTGGTTTATTTTGTCTGCTTTGCTGCGTTGACAAAGGGAGAAGAAGGGGATAGTATAGGGGTAGAAACGGATGAAACGTTTCCATACTCATGAAGCGGCAAACTGACAGGGAGCGCCGCAGGGGCGGATTCCATATCCGCCCGTGGCCGTGCGCGGCGGGAAAAACCTCCCGCGCGCACAGGAAATGCGCCCCTGTGGGCTGCCGTGGATATTCTATCTGTCTATTATAGTAAAGGAGACATCTCATGAAACAGTGGCTGAAAGACGCAGTGTTCTATGAAATCTACCCCCAGAGTTTCTATGATACCAACGGCGACGGCATCGGTGATTTGCAGGGCATTATTGCCAAGCTCGACTACATCAGGGACCTGGGCTGCAATGCCCTGTGGATCAACCCCTGCTTTGATTCGCCGTTCAAGGATGCGGGCTATGATGTGCGCGACTACAAAAAGATCGCCCCGCGCTACGGCACGAACGAGGACGCCGCCGCGCTGTTCAGGGCCGCGCATGAGAAGGGCATCCGTGTGCTGTTTGACCTGGTGCCCGGCCACACGAGCGAGGAACACCCGTGGTTCAAGGCCAGCTGCAAGCCCGGGCACAACGAATACTCGGACCGCTTTATCTGGACGGATTCCTGCTTTGCCTCCGGCGACGGTATGCCGTTCATCGGCGGCGAGACCGAGCGCAACGGCACGTATATCCTGAACTTCTTCAAGTGCCAGCCCGCGCTGAACTACGGCTATGGAAAGATCAACGAGAAGTGGCAGAAGCCCACCGACGACCCCGCCTGCGTGGCGACGGTGGAGGCCATGAAGGACGTCATGCGGTTCTGGCTGGACATGGGCTGCGACGGCTTCCGCGTCGATATGGCGTCGAGCCTTGTAAAGAATGACACTAAGAACAAAAAGTACACCTGCAAAATCTGGCGCAATATCCGGGATATGCTGGACGTCGAGTATCCCGAGGCCGCGCTCATCGCCGAGTGGAACGGCCCGCGCATGTCGCTGAAAAACGGCTTTGACATGGACTTTTATCTCAATTGGCAGGGCAACGGCTACAGCTGGCTCATGCGCAACTATGACGGTGCGATGGACTCGAACCCGCACAACATCGGCAAGGCGTACTTCTGCAAGAACTCCGGCACCGGCATTGACAAATTCCTGGACGAGTACCTGCCGGCCTACAAGGTCACCCACAAGGACGGTCTGTGGTGCTTCATCACCTGCAACCATGACACGATCCGCCCCTCCGCGGGCCTGACGACTGACGAGCTGCGGCTTGCCTACGCGACAATTTTCACGCTGCCCGGTGCGCCCTTCGTCTACTACGGTGACGAGATCGGTATGCGCTATCTGCCGCTGCCCACCAAGGAGGGCGGCTACTTCCGCACGGGCTCCCGCACGCCGATGCAGTGGGACGACACGGCCAACCACGGCTTCTCCACCGCCGATGCGCAGGATATCTATCTGCCTGTGGACACTGCCGCCGATGCGCCCACCGTGGCCGCCCAGGCGGACGACCCCGACAGCCTGCTGAACAGCGTGAAGTCGCTGCTGGCTTTCCGTCATGCACACGCTGACCTGAACGCAGACGCGCCGTTCAAGGTGCTGTACGCACCCAAGGCGAAGGACGACTACCGCCCGTTCGTCTGGCAGCGCGGCGATCTGATCTGCGCCGTCAACCCGGCGGGTGTCTCCATCGAGCTGCCGCTGGAGCTGGCCGAGGATCTGAAAATTCAGTACACGATCGGCAAGGCGGAGATCGTCAACGACACGCTGTCCCTGGGCGCACAGAGCTTTGCTATTTTGGGATAAGGCTGAAAGACGCCGCTTCTGACGGATACAAAAAATCGCAGCCCCGATTTCATCATCGGGACTGCGATTTTTACTTTTTACAGCGTTTTCAGCAGCACCTCGTCCATGCTGCGCTTCGGCACGCAGTAGCCGCGGTTTTCATCGAGATAATACTTGACGCTGCCGTCCTGCATTTCGACCAGCTTGCTCGCGTGCGTCGGGTAGCCCAGTGCGACCATGTAGCACAGTCGCACGCCATCGGGCAGGGCCAGCAGCCTGGTCAGGGCCGGGCGGTCAATCGCGCCCATGATGCAGCTGCCCACACCGTGTGCCCAGGCTGCGGCGGTCAGGCTGCCCAGTGCCAGGCCGACGTCCACATCGGACGCGCCGGGCAGGTTATCGTCCTGCAAAACCGCAATGAACGCGGTGGGCAGCTCGTCGGGCGCGATGCCGCAGCCGTCGTCCGTGACGCGCAGATAGGTCAGCCCGCCGTTTTGCAGCTCGACGGTGACGTTCCTCGCGCCCGCGTCGATGGCGTTTTCCAAAAGCTCCTTCACAACGCTCGCGGGACGCTCGACGACCTCGCCGGCGGCAATGAGATTGGCGATATGGGGGGATAGCTGTTCGATGTGCGGCATGGTATTCTCCTTATCCGACGATGGCCCAGAGAGCCAGCGCGTTGACGGTCGCGTGGAGCAGGATGGACGTCCAGAGCGTGCCGGAGTGGTCGAACGCCCACGCGAAGACGAGGCCGGGCACGAGGTATTGCAGCATGAGGATGAGATAGCTCCAGTCCCACGAGGAGAGGGCGAAGGTCCACACGTGCATGAACGCGAAGAGCACGCAGGAGATGACGTAGGCGGCGACGCGGCTCTTTTCCTTCAGACAGCCGAACACGAGACCGCGGAAAAGGACCTCCTCCACAAAGGGGGCGAGAAAGACGATGATGAGCGCTGTCAGGCGCGGCGCGGCGTTGATGGACGCGGCGATGGTCATGTCGTTGAGGTTGGTGCGGCTGTTGAAGAGCACGTTCGCCACGCGGTAGAAGAGCTCGTTCGCGCCGTAAAAGACCAGAAGGCCCATGCAGAACGTCGTCATCGCGCGGCTCACGCCGCCGAGGAAGCGGCTCGTCGTGTGCGCGAGGAACGAGTGAAAGAGCAGCAGCACGATGGCGAAGAGCACATAGTAGTAGATGATGTTCGCCAGCGAGTCACTGATCTTCGTGTCGAGCAGGACCTCGACAATGCCAAAGAGCTTGTTGGCCAGCAGCGGCAGCACGAGCAGATAGACGATAAAGAAGATCGTCCCCGCGACGCGCTCGGTCTGGTTCATGTGGGAGGTAACGGCTTTTTTTGCCATGTGGATGGACCCTTTCTGTCTGTTTCGGGGTTAGTTCGGGAGCTTCTTTTTCAGGTCGTAGAGCAGCTGCATGGCCTCGATGGGCGACATGGTGTCCGGCTGGGCGCGGCGCAGCGCGTCGAGCACCTCGGCTTCGCCGATGGCGTCAAGGCTCACCTGCTCGCGCTCCTCGCGCGGCGGGATATAGCTGCCGCCAGCTTCCAGCTCCTCCAGTATTTTCTTCGCGCGGGAGACGACCTCCTTCGGCAGTCCCGCGAGCTTAGCGACCTCGATGCCGTAGCTGCGGTCGGCTCCGCCGGGAATGATCTTGCGGAGGAACACAAGGTCCTCCCCGCGCTTTTTGATGGCGATGTTGTAGTTTTTCACGCCCGCGAGTGTGCCCTCCAGCTCGGTGAGCTCGTGGTAATGGGTGGCGAAGAGCGTTTTCGCGCCGAGCCTTTTGCGGTCGGCGCAGAACTCGAGCACCGCGCGGGCGATGCTCATGCCGTCGAAGGTCGAGGTGCCGCGGCCGATCTCGTCTAAGATCAGCAGCGAGTGCGCCGTCGCCTGCCGCAGGATTTCCGCGACCTCGCTCATTTCGACCATGAAGGTGGACTGGCCGCCGGCCAGGTCGTCGCTCGCGCCGATACGGGTGAAGATGCGGTCCACCACGCCGATGCGGGCGGCGCGGGCGGGAACGAACGAGCCGATCTGCGCCATGAGCGTGATGAGCGCGACCTGACGCATATAGGTGGATTTACCCGCCATGTTGGGGCCTGTGATGATGGCGACGCGGTTTTCCTTTTCGCCCATGTAGGTGTCGTTCGGCACAAAGAGAGCGTCCTTCAGCACGCGCTCGACGACCGGATGGCGGCCGTCGTGGATCTCGATCACGCCGGAATCGTCCACCACCGGGCAGCAGTAGTTGTTCTTGACCGCGACGACGGCAAGCGACGCGAGCGTGTCAAGCTCCGCGACTGCGGCGGCGGTTTTCTGGATGCGCTCGGCGCCCGCGCAGATCTCGTCGCGCAGGGCGGAGAAGATCTCGTATTCGAGCGCGTTGTCGCGCTCCCCCGCGGTCAGGATCTCCTGCTCTAAGTCCTTGAGCTCCTGCGTGATGTAGCGCTCGCCGTTAACGAGCGTCTGCTTGCGGATGTAGGTGTCGGGCACCTGATCCTTGAAGGAATTGGAGACCTCGATGTAGTAGCCAAAGACCTTGTTGTAGCCGATCTTCAGCGTGCGGATGCCGGTGCGTTCCTTTTCCTTCGTTTCAATGGAGGCGAGCAGCCCCTTGCCGCCGGAGAGAATGTCGTGCAGGCGGTCGACCTCGGCGTTGAAGCCTTTGCGGATGAAGCCGCCCTCGCGCACGGAGAACGGCGGCTCGTCCACGATGGTCTCGGCGATGCGCGCGGCGATGTCCGTGAGCGGATCGAGCTCCTGCGAAAGCTCGCCGAGCCGGCCCGTGGTGAAGTGCGCGAGCTGCTCGCGCACGGCGGCGAGCTGCTCGATGGAATTACCAGCTCTACTGCGCCCAGTTCCTTGCCGTCGATAGCGGTCGGGACGCAAAGTCGCGCCCGCCCGCCGTGCCGTAGACGATGCGGCCGATGAGCCGCTCCATGTCGCTGATGCCGGAGAGGGCGAGGACCAGCTCCTCGCGCGCCATTGTGTCGTTCACCAGCGCGCCGACGGCGTTTGAGCGGCGTGTGATGGCAGCGACCTCGCGCAGGGGACGCTCCAGCCAGGAACGCAGGCAGCGCGCGCCCATGGCGGTTTTCGTTTTGTCAAGTACCCAAAGCAGGCTCCCGCGCTTTTCCTTGCCGCGGATGGTCTCCGTCAGCTCCAGATTGCGGCGGGCGGAGAGGTCCAGCTCCATGAAGCGGCCCTGCTCGTAGTATTCAAGATCGCTGATGTAGGATAGGTCGCTCTTCTGTGTTTCGTGCAGATAGCTCAGAAGGCCGCCGAGCGCGAGCACCGCGGCGGGGTTGTTGCGCGGGAGCGAGGCATAGGCATCTTCACCGTACTGCGCGAGCACGGCTTTTTCCGCCGCCTTGAGGTCAAAGCGCGCCTCGCCGCGCTCCACGCGGCAGGAGAGTCTGTCGGCAAGCAGGGCTTTCAGCTCCTCGTCCGCATACGCGCCCGCGCTCAGTACCGCTTCGGCGGGCGAGAAGCGCGCAAGCTCATTGCACAGATGCTCCGCACGGTCCGCGCCGGAAAAGGCGGTGACGTGCGTGTGGCCTGTGGACATATCGCAGAATGCGACACCCGCGTTCTGCTCGTCGAGGAACACGCCGCACAGGAAGTTGCCGCGCCGGTCGTCCAGACACGCGCTGTCGATCACCGTGCCGGGGGTGACGACGCGGATGATGTCGCGCTTGACGAGTCCCTTGGCGAGCGCCGGGTCCTCGGTCTGCTCGCAGATGGCGACCTTATAGCCCTTGGCGATGAGCCGCGCGATGTAGCCGTCGCTCGAATGGTACGGGATGCCGCACATCGGCGTCTGCTCCTCGGCGGATTTGCCGCGGTCGCGCGTGGTGAGAACGAGGTCCAGCTCGCGCGCGGCGAGCTTCGCGTCCTCGTTGAACATCTCGTAGAAGTCGCCGAGACGGAAAAAGAGGATAGAATCCTTATTCTGCTCCTTGATCTCAAGATATTGGCGCATCATCGGCGTGAGGTCTGCCATGTTCGTTGCTCACTTTCTAAAAAATCAGATCGTAAAGGTCGTTCCGGTCGCCATGTAGGCGAGGCGGTCGCCCAGCGTTTCGTGCAGCCAGGCGTAAGCGTCGTCGCCGGTGCAGTGGCCGGTGACATAGCGTGTCGCCTTCCGCGCGCGCAGGCGCTCGCCCACCGCGTCCACAAGGGCTCTCGGTTCGCTCTGACCGAGCGAGGGATTGTAGAGATGGAAGCCCGCGAACACATAGTCCGGCGCGCGGCCCAGAATGTCCTCCGCGCGGTTGATGATGTTGATGATGCCGCTGTGGGCGCAGCCGGCGAAGAGGACGGTTTTGCCGTGCTCCGTTACCAGCAGGTCCTGCTCGTGGCGGAAGGCGTCGCGGGGATAGTCCCCGCCGACCTTTTCGCGCAGCGTGGCGTTTGCCTCGCTCAGGAGCTCGTGCGTCCGGATGCCGGAGAAGAGCGTCAGCTCCTCGTCGAGCTTCGTCACGCCCTCGGCCATCACGAAGCGGTCGGCGTACTCGTGCAGCTTGGGATCGAGACCGATGAAGGCGCATTTCGTCGGCGTCACGACATAGTAATCACCGAAGGCCTCCTTCTGAAGATAGACCTTCGCGGTGCGGTTGCCCCGCAGGAAGGTCAGCAGGCCGCCGCAGTGGTCGCTGTGCGCGTGGGAGAGAAAGGCAATATCGACCTGTGCGAGGTCGATGCCGAGCGCCTTGGCGTTTTCCCAGAAAGCGTCACTCGCGCCGGAGTCAAAGAGAATTTTATGCTTTGCTGTTTCAATGTAGAGCGAAAGCCCGTGCTCGCAGCGGAGCGCATCGCAGGTGGTTTTATTTTCCAGTAAGGTGGTGATCTTCATATCGTTTCCTCCGCGGCTCCGTAGAGCGCCCAGGTGTTGCTGTCCGAAATTTTTGCTGTGGTGAACGTTCCGATAAGACTCTTGTCGCCCTTCATGCGCACGAGGCGGTTGCCCTCGGTGCGCGCGGAGAGCGGCCAGTCCGCGTCGTCGCTCTCGCCCTCGACCAGCACGCGCACGGTCCTGCCGATGTAGGCGGCGTGCTTCTCCGCGCTGATGGCGTTCTGGGCGTTGCAGAGCGCGTCGAACCACTTCTGCTTTTCCTCGCGCGGCGTGGGATCGTCCAGCTTTGCGGCGGGCGTGCCCGGGCGAGGAGAGAAGATAAACGTAAAGAGCGCGTCGAAATGGACTTCGTTGATCAGACTTACGGTGTCCATCGCTTCCACCTCGGTCTCGCCGGGGAAGCCGATGATGATGTCGCTCGTGAGCACGAGGTCGGGCATGGCCTTACGCGCGTAGTTGATCAGCTCAAGATAGCCTGCGCGGGTATAGGGACGGTTCATCGCGCGCAGCACGCGGTCATTGCCGCTTTGGACGGGCAGGTGCAGCTGATGCGTCACATGGCGGCTCGCCGCCATCGTGTCAAAGAGCTTGGGCGTCGCGTCCTTGGGCTGGCTGGACATGAAGCGCACCCAGTAGTCGCCGTCGATCCGGTCGATCTCCGCGAGAAGGTCGGCAAAATCATAGCCTGTGCCGAGATCCTTGCCATAGCTGTTGACGTTCTGACCGAGCAGCATGATCTCCACAACGCCGTCTGCAACGAGGCGTTTGATCTCTGCAACGATTTCCTCCGGCTTCCGGCTGCGCTCGCGGCCGCGCACATACGGTACGATACAGTAGCTGCAGAAGTTGTTGCAACCGAACATGATATTGACACCGGATTTGAACGGATATTTCCGGTCAACCGGAAGATTTTCCACGATCTTGTCGGTATCTTTCCAGATATCGATCACCATGCGGTCCTCGGTCATACAGCGGACAAGGTATTCAGCGAAGCGGTAGATATTGTGGGTTCCGAAAATCAGGTTAACGAAATGATAGCTTTTTTTGAGCTTTTCGACAACGAGCGGCTCCTGCATCATGCATCCGCAGAGGGAGATGATCATGCCCGGATTTTTCTTTTTGTATTTGCCAAGCTGTCCGAGACGGCCGTAGACGCGAAGATTGGCGTTTTCACGGACGGTACAGGTATTGTAAACGACAAAGTCAGCATCCTCGGTCTCCACAATGTGGTAGCCGACGGTTTCCAGGATTCCCTCGAGCTTTTCAGAATCGCGGGCGTTCATCTGGCATCCGAATGTTGTGATACAGGCAGTCAGGAATTCTTTGCCGTTCTTTTTCGCGCGTTCTGGGACGAGCTGCTGTTTTAAGAGCGCCATAAAGTAATACTGGCGCTGCGGTTCTGCTTCCGGAGCCGGGAGTGTGATATCAACGTCCATCAGGTCAATGCCGGAAACCTCTGCATCCGGAATCGTTCTAAGATCTATTTTCATAGTTGCTGTTCCTCTTTTCTGGGTAGTAAAAATCGTGGCAGAATGCCGAGAAAAAAGACCCGTCGCATCGGATCTTATCTGTCTGTTATTTTATCGTATCTGTGGGAAAATAGCAAGGAAAAAAGGTGCTGCAATCGAAGCAGAACAGCAAACCGAAAATTTTACGGTTTTTCAAAATTATAACAAAATTTCATGCGTCCTCAACCTTAACCTTACGCATCATCTGACGAACGATAACCTCAATGTGC
>OGXH01002291.1_pt1 | contig 13425 bp, 9 predicted proteins | sample 1576241 | NCBI WGS metagenome assembly OGXH01 (sample SAMEA3541529, study PRJEB24748) | human gut metagenome | biome: human gut; feature: human-associated habitat; material: faeces | place: China | collected 2012
TACAACGGAACAAAACGAGTCCCGGCTTGATGCAATTTGCCAATCGTAACCCCCCAGAACCACCCTACACGAGGAAACTCATGTCACCCGCAAACCAATATTTATCAGATAACGCGTTCTATAAAGCAAAAAAGGAACCACAAAACCATTCTAAGTTTTGCGGTTCCCAATTAGGAAGAATTTGTAATTTAAATATTGTGAATTAACTGCTGCTCTGCAAGCCACATAATCGCTTACAAGATTTTACAAGATGCATGGCATTTTACGAGATGCATGGCATTTTACAAATGCCAGATATCCTCATTGTACTGTGCAATGGTACGGTCTGATGAGAAGAATCCTGCCTTGCTGATGTTGACAAGCATCTTCTTAGCCCATGCCATACGGTCTTCATAATCTGCGTAGATACGCTCTTTGGTTGCAACGTACTCCTCGAAATCCGGAAGAGTCATGAACCAGTCTTTGTTTAACAGCTCGTTGTAAAGGCGCTCTAAGTTCTCTGCACATCCGACTGCTTTCATCTGATCGCTTACGATGAAATCGATCGCACGTTTGATGTTTGCATCGTTCTCGTAGTAGCTTCTGGATACATAATCAGCTTTCTCGTAGTGTCTGATAACTTCCTCAGAAGACTCACCGAAGATATAAATGTTGTCATCACCAACGAACTGATGCATTTCAACGTTTGCTCCATCCATGGTTCCGATTGCAACGGCACCGTTTAACATGAATTTCATGTTGGATGTTCCACTTGCCTCTTTGGAAGCTAAAGAGATCTGCTCATGGATATCTGCTGCCGGGATCAGTTTCTCAGCTAATGTTACGTTGTAGTTTTCTACCATCACTACTTTTAAGTATGGTGCGACTTCCGGATCATTTGCGATCAGTTCCTGTAAGCAGAGGATCAGATGAATGATGTCCTTTGCAATGATATATGCCGGAGCTGCTTTTGCACCGAAAATAACAGTGATCGGACGAGCCGGTTTCTTTCCTGCTTTGATCTCGAAATATTTGTGGATCACATAAAGAGCATTCATCTGCTGTCTCTTGTACTCATGTAATCTCTTGATCTGGATATCGTAGATAGAGTTATCATCTAATTCGATCCCCTGTGTTTTTGCAAGATAATTCTTTAACTCTGTCTTTCTTCTACCTTTTACTGCAAGAAGTTTCTTTAATACTTCTTCGTCATTTACATATGCGCCGAGTTTCTCTAACTCTTCTGCGTTTTTCTTAAATCCAGGTCCGATTAAGGATGTGATAAATTCGGTCATCTCCGGATCGCAGTGTAATAACCAGCGGCGGAATGTGATACCGTTTGTCTTATTATTGAACTTCTCCGGATAAATCTTGTAGAAGTTATTTAACTCTGTATTCTTTAAGATCTCTGTGTGCAGGTAAGCAACACCGTTAACACTGTATCCGTAATGAATATCCATATGTGCCATATGAACACGTTTCTCATCATCAATGATTGCTACGGATTTGTCATCATATTTCTTTGTCACACGGCTGTTTAACTCATAAATGATCGGCAGTAACTGTGGAACAGCTTTCTCTAAGAAATGGATCGGCCATTTTTCAAGTGCTTCTGCTAAAATGGTGTGGTTTGTGTAAGCACAGGTCTTAGATACGATATCGATTGCTTCATCCATTAAGATTCCACGCTCCATCAACAGACGGATCATCTCAGGAATTACCATACTTGGGTGTGTATCGTTGATCTGGATCACTGCATATTCATTTAATTTGTGAAGATCTCCGCCTCTTGCAAGTGTCTCATCGATGATCAGACGTGCTGCGTTGCTGACCATGAAATACTGCTGGTAAACACGAAGGATTCTTCCCTTATCATCGGAATCATCCGGATATAAGAATAATGTTAAATTCTTTGCAATATCCTCTTTGTCAAAATCGATGCCGTCTCCAACCAAACTCTCATCCACTGTCTCAACATCGAACAGATGAAGTTTTGTGGTACGGTTCTCATAACCGATCACATCGATATCATATAATCTGGACTGTAACGTAAAACCGCCAAACTGAATCGGGTAAGTAACGTCTGTTTTTGTCAGCCAGCTTTCTTTTTCAATCCATGGGTTTGGTGTCTCATTCTGCAGGTTGTTTTTGAAAACCTGTTTGAACAATCCGTAATGGTAATTTAAACCAACACCGTCACCGTTTAAACCAAGGCTTGCGATAGAATCAAGGAAGCATGCTGCAAGACGTCCAAGTCCGCCGTTTCCTAATGACGGCTCCGGCTCAACCTCCTCGATCTCTGCAAGGCTCTTGCCGTTATCTGCTAAAAGTTTTTTCACATCCTCGTAAATACCAAGGTTGATCAGGTTGTTGGATAATAATTTACCGATCAGGAACTCAGCGGAAATGTAATATAATTTACGTTTTCCCTGATTGCTTTCTTTTTCCTTAGCCATTCCTTTTGTCATCTCAAGCAGTGCATAGTAAAGTTCCTCATTTGTGCACTGTGAAATTTCTTTGCCACATCTGTTTGATACGATTTCCTGTAATTTCATTTTTTCCTCCATTCCAGCGCCCCTGCGCTGTTTTCATTATGTTCCCCAATTTTAATGTTTATGCTTGTTCCTGTTGTCCTGATTTCGCTTTTTTTCGCAAAATCATTGTTTATGATGTTATTATAGTTTCCATACTCACTTTTTTCTTGTAATATTGACTCAAAAAGTGGTACAATCCTATCATCATGAATATTTTAGAATATGAAAACTATCAGGAAAAAATTTCACATGGCGATCCTTTATTTCCTTATATCACATATCTCTGCTCAATTCCGTTAGATTTCGGGTATGTGCCGATGCACTGGCACGATGAGATGGAAATTATCTATATAAAAAAAGGAAAAGGCACGATCACGGTCGATTTCGCCCAGCACACGGTAACTGCAGGAGACATTGCCCTGATCCTTCCGGGACAGCTTCACTCGATCGGGCAGTTTGAGTCTGAATCCATGGAGTACGAAAATATCATTTTTCACCCAAACATGCTGATCTCCAAGAAAACGGATACCTGTAATACGGATTTTTTAGTTCCGCTGATCTCCGGCAATGTCTCCCTGCCGCTTTTGTATACACCGGACAGTCCGCATTATGGGGAGATTTCTACCTGTATCGATGCAAATGATGAGATATGCAAAACTTATCCGTCCGGTTATCAGCTTTTTATCAAAGGGCAGCTTTTTCTGCTGTTTTATACTTTGTTTCATAAGTGCAGCACAAAAGAACTTTCCGGCAAAGACCGCAGCAAGTCTTTAGAAAAAATGAAGCTGATCCTAAAATATGTAGAAAACAATTATATGGAAAGGATCACGATCGAAGATATCGCAAACGAAGTGGACTTAAGCCAGTCCCATTTTATGAAATATTTTAAAAATACCATGGGAACCTCTTTCGTCGATTATCTCAACGAATACAGGCTCACCATGGCATCAAGACTTTTGATCTCCTCCGACTCTTCAATCCTTGCGATCGCATCGGAAGTCGGTTTTGAAAATCTTTCTTATTTTAACCGTATTTTTAAGAAACGCTTCGGACAGACCCCCCGCGAATACCGCAGGCGGCAGACGCCGGATACGGTTCATTCATAAGCCTGACATCCACTGTCAGGCTTTGCGCCTAAGATCCTGTCATGTCCGATCACGCAGTAAGATGAGCAGCAGCCACCGCCGGCCCAATCAGATTCTCATAGAACTCTTCTGCCGGCTGTGGTCTGCCGAATAAGAATCCCTGGATATAATCCGGATCTAACTCTGATATCTTTTTAAACTCACTCTCTGTCTCAATTCCCTCAACACAGAGCGTCAGCCCAAGTTTGTGCGTCATCGTGATGATCTGTGTCATCAGATCGTGTTCGTACTGGTTATTTAATGCTTTTAATGTAAAGGAACGGTCGATCTTGATATAATTCGGTCTTAGATCACCAAGACAGTGAAGATTGGAATATCCTGTTCCAAAATCATCTAAAATTACAAGTACACCGTTTTTCTTTAATCCATCCCACAGTTTTTTGAAATGTGTATTAGAATCCAGATAACCACTTTCTGTCAGCTCAATTCCTACTGCGGACGGTTCAAGTCCGTAAAGACGCAGTGCTGTCAATATCTCTGTCAGGACACGGCTTTTCATGACCTGCACATAGGACAGATTGATATTGATCCTGAAATCAGGAATATATTTCTGCCATCTGCTGCAGGTTGAGATTGCCTGATGAAGCATCCATTTTCCTGCCGGAATGATCAGACCGGTTTCCTCCAGCAGCGGAATAAATTCTACCGGAGAGATACGCTCCCAGCGGACTGTATCTTTTGCCCCGTTTTCATCTTCCTTTACACATACCACTTCTTTTTCAGACTCTCCCGCCTGAATTTTTTCCGGCATGGAAAAACGCATCAGTGCCTCTGCACCGACCAGCCGGCGTGTCTTTGTGTCCACGATTGGCTGATAATAAGTCTCAAATCCCTCAAATCCATGATTTACTGCATGATGAAGCTGGCGTGTGATCTGTTTCTTCCGTAGAAAACCGTCATAATCTTCCTTCATAAATATATAACAGCGGTTCTTTCCCAGATCTTTGGCAGTGTTAAGAGCATACTCGGACAATTTCATGATATTTTTGTATGTTCCGGATGTCTTTGCTGTATCGACAGCCCCCGCAGATATGGTAAATACAGATTTATATCCATTTTCCTCAATAAATACGTCAAGACTCTTCCGGATTGCTTTATAGAGTTCCGTTGCTGCTTCCATATCACCACCGGAAAAATCAACAACCATGAACTCATCTGCTAATACACGGTACAGCTTCTGCCCCGGTTTGATATTAGCGCTGATACAATCTGCCGTACTTTTTAAGATATAATCGCCATACTCCATTCCGAAGTCACCATTGATATCCCGAAAATCATCAATGCCAATACGAAGGAAAAATCCATCCGGCAGTCCGTCCCCAAACTGCTCCACATAAGCCGAAAGGCTCGATTCACCAAGCAGTCCGCTGACATTGTCTGCCTTTTGTTTCTGACCGATCTCATTGATACATCCAACCAGAAAATGTGGTCTTCCGTCAGCGTCATTTAACACACGCCCCCTGCAGTTGATCCAGACCGGATGCCCCTCACGGTCTAACCACCGGTAATGCATATTATGAAAAACAATCTCCCCTTTCATAATACGGTTAAACTCTTCATCCAGACGCGGCTGATCCTCTGTGTACACAAATGTATGATGCTCTTTTGCTGCATTGTCAAAAGTTTCTCCCGGTAAAAGGAAACGATCTGTCGCATGTTTTGAGATCTTATAAAAATCTTTCTGCAGATCAAACACATACAGATAATCGTCCATACACGGATTAAACAATTCCACGATATATTCCATCTGTTCTCTTGAAAAACTATTCATCATCGTGTCCATCTTCTTCTCCATTTCTGCAAATCCAAAAAATTTTCATTTACAGTTCGTTGTTTTTATTTTTCCAAAAATATATGGTAATATTCGTTTACTATCGCTAATACGGAAGCAGATAATATCCAAGTACACCGCTTACAATCCCCACTGCTGCGCCTGCTGCGACATCGAGTACCGTATGAACACCCCCGATTACCCGGATCACTGCGATCAGAATCCCTGTCACTGCAAGTATACAACCTGCCACCGGATTCTTTACAAATACCGTAACAGCAATCACAAATACAGAAAACACATGACGGCTCGGAAACGATTTTCCACTGGTATCCTTGTCTAACACCGGCGGAATGCCGTATTTTTCATAAGGTCGCGGTTCATTGATAATCTTACGTGACACCGACACTACCACAAATGAAACCGCCGGTACCAGTACCGCCTGCAGCAGGAAAGTATCTCCTAAAAAAAACAAATACAGCAGATAAAGCGGATAACTGAAAAAAACGATCCCTGTAAAAATCCTGTTTGCCCAGACGATCCGGCAGATTTTTTTTTTATCCTGTAAAAAGTACCCCATCATCTTCCGGTAAGTCTGCTGCGTCATGATGAGACCTCACTTCCCACAACCGATAAAAATGCACCGATAAAAATACAGAAATCTGAGATATTAAATATGATCCCACGCAGCCACTTCGGTCCAAAATTAAACTTCACATAATCAACCACATACCCTCTGGTATAACGGTCCAGCAGATTATTTAGCCCTCCACCGACAAGTAAAGATGCACCTGTCTTGCTCAGACGGTGCCCCGGCATACGAAGCAGGAAATAATATAAAACTCCGACAAAAAACATGATCACCGTATGCAGCGTGCGCATTACACGGGGCTTTTTTGCCAGGAAATTAAGTGCAGCCCCGCGGTTATAATATTTTTCGATCAGAATCTTATTCCGCCGCCTCGGATGCACCACATATCTGGCATATTTTTTATCCATATGGTGCTTGATCCACAAATCAGAACCAAATACAATCCCTGCTAGTAATATATATGGCATGCAAATCTCCATTTCTAAACAATCTGTTGTGTCTGTTGTATTTCTTCTTATTATAATGCTTTCGTCTCAAAAAGGAAAGTACAAAACGATACTTTGTTTATCACTTTCCAAGCGCCTTTTCCAACTCTTCGATCACGATCTTAAGTGCCTTGATCCTTGCATACCGCTTGTCTACCGACTCTAAAATATGCCACGGCGCATACGTGGTACTTGTTTTCTGGATCATTTCATTGACCGCATCTTCATACTGATCCCATTTTTCACGGTTGCGCCAGTCCTCATCTGTGATCTTCCACTGCTTCTGCGGTGTATTCTGCCGCTCATTGAAACGTTCCAACTGCGTATCCTTATCGATCTGCACCCAGAACTTGATGATGACAGCGCCCCAGTCGTGCAGCTCTTTTTCAAACTCATTGATCTCGTTGTAAGCACGTTTCCAGTCATTTTCACTGCAGAATCCCTCAAGGCGTTCTACCATGACTCTGCCATACCAGGTACGGTCAAAGATCGCAATATGCCCTGTCTTTGGCAGCCTTGTCCAGAAACGCCAGAGATAATGTCTCGCTTTCTCGTGCGGCTCCGGACTTGCGATCGGATGTACTTCATAGCCTCTTGGGTCCAATGCGCCTGTGATCCGTTTAATATTGCCACCCTTTCCTGCCGCATCCCATCCCTCGTATGCAATGATAACCGGAACCTTTTTACGGTACAGACGGTTATGAAGTTCTCCTAATCTGTGCTGTAATTGTTTCAGCTCTTTTTTGTACGCATCTTCTTCCATCGTCTTATCCAGTGGAATCTCAGATAATAACGGCATTTTTTTCATGGAAAATACATTCTGTAAGATCGGTACTGCCATCGCATTATTGGCAAGTGCCACATCAATTCCCTCTGTCAGAATCTCAAGTGCCTGCAGCTCTGTCCATTTTTTTGACTCTGCATCAATGATATACCACGGTGCCGACGGCAGATTCGTTTCCTTTAAATAGGAATCAAATGCATCTGAGCATTTTTCATAGTGATCATTCTGCCAACGGTCATTTTTACTGACACGCCATCTGGTATCCTTCTCCTTCGACAGATGCTCTATACGTTTTTCCTGCTCAGATTTGGAAACCTGCAAAAATAATTTCACAACAAGATAACCGTTGTCTGTCAGCTGACGTTCGAACCGCTTGACACTCTCAATACGGTGCGCATATGCCTCATCGCTGATCTTTTCGTGCAGTCTTTCTTTCATGATCTCGTCCATCCAGCCGGAATCTAAGAAACTGAACTTGCCGTTTTCCGGAATCTTCACAAAATGACGGTACAAAAACGGCTTTCTTTTTTCCTCCTCCGTCGGTGCTGACATTGATTCTACCTTAAAAAATCGCGGATCGATATTTTTGATGATCTGACCGATCAGAGAACCTTTGCCTGCGGTTCCCCAGCCTTCGACCAGTACAAGTACCGGCAGTCCGTGTTCTTTTACCTTAAGCTGCTGCTCCTGTAATTTCATCCGTGCATCCTTAAGCCGCCCCTCTAATTTCTCATCCGACGGACGCTCTGGTTTTTCCCATTGTTTTAACATGCAAAACCCTCCATTCTTTCATGTTTTATTTTCACGTTCATCCAGTTCTTCTTTCTTTAGTTTTTCACATTCATTCTGAAATATCAAGCATTTTCATATTTTTTCAAAAAATATGTTTTCTGTTTATTAATTGTAAAAAAATGTGTCTTTTTTCACAGATTTATAGTATAGTAAAGATAGATAAATATTAAAGTTTTGTATGGTTTTTCCAACAGGAATCCATGCTATAAGGAGAACGCCTATGCTGGTTACATTAATACCCCTATTTGATGAAAACATAAAAGTCAGCGCATATTCTCTATATACGCAGAAAGCGAATTTCCTGCTTCACCCAAATCTTTTAGGAAGCGGAAGCAATGACGGTGCCGCCCAGATTGAAGGGTTCGAACTGATCTTAAATATGGGGCTTGAAACACTTTCCCCTGCAAAAGAGATTTTTGTTCCGGTCAATGAAATATCGATCTTTTCCGATATTCCTGCACAATGCGGTCTGCCACACGAATTTTTCGTATTACTGCTAAAAGGAAATATTCCATGCACACCAATGTATATTGACCGTGTAAAAGCGCTCAAAGAGATGGGATACCGTTTTGCCATCCGTAAACTTCCTGTATCAAGCTATGAGGCTTATCATGATCTGCTCACACTGATGGATTATGTCATGTTAGACTGTGAACAGATCGATATCAGTAAAGCCCGTATTTACTTTAATCAGGTTTATCCGGATATCAGACTCTGTGCTTCAAACATAACAGATACAGAGACCTTCGATGCGATCCGTCAGGATAAGAGCTGCTGCCTTTATGAGGGAAGTTTTTACAGACTGCCTGTCACAAAAGGAACACACAAGGTAGCTCCATTAAAGATCAATTACATTGAACTTATGAATCTGGTCAATACAGAAGACTTTGACCTGACAAAAGCAGCAGACATTATCGCTCATGACACTGCGCTTGTCATCTCACTTCTTCGTATGGTCAATCATATGGCTGTCAACTCGGAGATTACTTCTATCCGGCACGCGGCTGCCATGCTCGGACAGAAAGAGTTGAAACGCTGGATCAACACAGCCGTTGTCAATCAGTTGTGCTCTGACAAGCCAAACGAGATCACGCGTTTATCCCTGTTACGTGCAAAATTTGCCGAAAATCTCGCTCCTGCATTTGAACTTGGCGGAAAGGCTTCCGAACTGTTCTTAACCGGACTCTTCTCCGTGCTTGATATTATCCTCGACAAACCAATGGAGGAAGCACTATCCCTTGTCAAGGTTTCGCATGACATTGAAGATGCACTCATCCGGCAAAGCGGCATTTTTGCAGAACCGTTATATTTTATCAAACAGTACGAGGCTGGCAACTGGTCTGAAGTTTCAAGACTTATGATCTTAGAAAATCTCGATACACAGACCGTATATGATGCCTATATTGATGCCCTGAAATGGTACCGCGAGCTGTTTTCCGATACCTACCGGAGCTGATGCGCCAGGCATTTCGCTTCTTATAAAAATATGGGTGCAAAATCTGGTTCATAACTTAAAGACTGTCAAATTGCACAATCATAAATTCAAAATCCAGATTTTGGCACCCATGTTTTTTTATTTTTCATTCTTTATCCGGTTTTTCTTTACAACTTTCTGTCTTGTGAATTCTTCCCTCTCTTTTTCTTCCAGATACTCCTGTATTTCACGCGACAATTTTTCATATTTCGGAATCGTAATATTCGATAGCGCATTTGCACGCTTCTGTGTTTTTTTTATATTATATGCAAGACGGTAGGCAGAATTTTCAACCTCTGCAAGGCGGATGGTAAGCTCTTTTACCTTTTCAAACTGCTGACATGCCTCATCTAACGACATTCTTGTATGATAAAAAGAATACGCAGGGGTCTGCTTGTTTTTTTCATACTCTACCTTTGGAATCTCCGTACCCATGACACTGCGGCGCTTGATACGGATGGAATTTTCCACCGGAACTGCCTTTGCGATCTGTTCTACCTGATGGATTCCCATCTGGATATTGGCTTTCTGCAATGCCTGATAGGCATTGGAAAATGTCTCATCGATCTGACTCTGGATATCCGACGCTTCCGTAATTAATTCCATCAATTCCCGGATCAAGATATTTCTTTTTTTATCCATCAGATCGAATCCCTGTCTGGATAATGCAAGCGCATTTTTTGCCAGTATGAGGTTTCCTTTCGTCGGAAACGTATTCGGATCCATGCGTCATCCCTCCCTGTAAAAAAATTTGCGGTGAACAGAATTATTCTTCCCTGTCCCAGTACTTTTCAAGGATCTTTGTATCAATACGGTCTAACTCTCCGCGTGGCAGAATATGAAGCAGTCTCCATCCGATATCAAGTGTCTCTGCCATTGAACGGTTCTCATCTTTTCCCTGCCCGATAAATTCTTTTTCGAAAGCTGTACCAAACTTTAAATACTGTTTATCGGTATCGGAAAGTTCATCCTCACCGATAACACTTGCAAGATCTCTCGCCTCGCCGACACGGGCATAGGATGAAAAGAGCTGATTGGCAAGATCCTGATGATCCTCTCTCGTGTATTTTTCACCAATGCCGTCTTTCATCAGACGCGACAAAGACGGCAGCACATTGATCGGCGGATAAATATTTTTCTGGTGAAGTGATCTTTCAAGTACGATCTGACCCTCGGTGATATAACCGGTAAGATCCGGGATCGGATGCGTGATATCATCATTTGGCATTGTCAGAATCGGGATCTGTGTCACAGAACCGGCCGATCCTTTTACGATTCCGGCTCTCTCATATAGAGCTGCAAATTCACTGTAGAGATAACCTGGATATCCTTTCCGGCTTGGGATCTCACCTTTCTGTGCCGATACCTCACGCATTGCCTCCGCAAACGATGTCATATCCGTCAGTATTACAAGAATATGCATATTTTTTTCAAACGCAAGATATTCAGCAGCAGTCAGAGCCACCTTCGGCGTGATCAGACGCTCTGCGACCGGATCATTGGAAAGATTTAAAAACATTGCAACATGATCACTTACACCACATTCTGCAAAACGCCGTTTAAAATATTCCGCCACGTCATATTTTACGCCCATTGCCGCAAACACGACTGCAAACGGCTCATCCTCATTTTCCCCGTCTCCTAAACTTGCCTGCTCTACGATCTGGGCTGCAAGCTCGTCATGCGGCAGACCGTTACCTGAAAAGATAGGAAGCTTCTGTCCACGGATCAGTGTTGTAAGACCATCGATCGCAGAGATACCGGTTCTGATATAGTTTCTTGGATATTCCCTGCTGCACGGGTTCATCGGCTGACCGTTCACGTCGCGTACAACCTCGGCACGTACTGCCCCAAGCCCATCAACCGGCTGTCCTAAGCCGTTAAACGTCCTTCCTAAGATCTCCTCTGATAATCCCACACAAAGTGGTCTGCCGGTTAACCTTGCATGCGTATTTAAAAGAGACATTTCCTCCGTGCTCTCAAATACCTGAACGACTGCATAATCATCATTGATCTCTGCAATGCGCCCTAATTTTTTCTGTTTTCCATCCACGACCAATTCCACGATCTCATCATAGAAAGCACCTTTTACGCCTTCCACAGCAACTAACGGTCCATTGATCTCACTTAATCCCAGATACTCAATCGCCATACTAATCTCCATTCCTGCACTGCCCTCAGCGCATCTTAAGTTCGTGTGCAAACAAAATTTATGCGTAGTCAGCCGCCTTTTATGCGTTTTCTGCCATCAGATGCTGATAAAATTCTTCAATTCTGTCATCATACAGATTCAGCTGTTCTAACTTGTCATTTGCCACATCATATTTAATGGATATGATCTTCTCAAATATATCACTTTCGCGTAGAAGCGCCATCGGCATATTCCGGTCGATCAAGGCTTTGCACCGGTCATACAGATGAAGGATGATCTCCATCATGCGAAGCTGTTTTTCCATCGGCACATAGGTATCTTCCTTATGGAATGCGTTCTGCTGCAGGAATCCAAGCCGGATCACACGTGCGATCTCAAGCACCAGCTTCTGGTCATCCGGGAGCACATCACTTCCGATCAGCTTTACGATCTCATTCAGACGATTTTCCATGGTAAGCAGATTTAAGATCTCATTCCGGCACTGTACAAATGTCGGTCCGACATTTGTTTCATACCATGCTGTCAGATCCGGAATATATTCGGAATAACTGGTCAGCCAGTTGATCGCAGGATAATGTCTCGCATAGGCAAGTGATTTATCAAGCGCAAGGAAACAGCGGACAAACCGCTTGGTATTCTGTGTGACCGGTTCCGAAAAATCGCCTCCCTGTGGGGAGACTGCTCCAATGATCGTCACACTTCCATCCGAACCGTTTAGATTTTTCACATATCCGGCACGCTCGTAAAATGCAGAAAGCCTTGATGCTAAATATGCCGGGAAACCTTCCTCTGCCGGCATCTCCTCAAGTCTGCCCGAAAGCTCACGCAGTGCCTCTGCCCAGCGCGATGTGGAATCTGCCATGATCGCCACATGATATCCCATATCACGATAATATTCTGCCAGTGTAATGCCGGTATAAATACTTGCCTCACGTGCTGCTACCGGCATGTTGGAAGTATTTGCGATCAGTGTGGTACGATCCATCAGAAGGTTGCCGGTCTTTGGATCGTTTAACTCACCAAATTCCTCTAAAACGTTGGTCATCTCGTTTCCACGTTCCCCGCAGCCGATATAAATGATAATATCTGCATCACACCATTTTGCAAGCTGATGCTGTGTCATGGTCTTTCCTGTTCCAAATCCTCCCGGCAATGCCGCTGTACCGCCCTTTGCGATAGGAAAAAGTGTATCTAAGATACGCTGTCCCGTCACAAGCGGTCTGTCTGCCGGATACCTGTCTGATACCGGGCGCGGTTTACGGATCGGCCACTCCTGTGTCATGGTAAGTTCTCTTGTACTGCCATCCTCCGTCTGTATCGTAACGATCCCTTCACAGATCGTATATTTTCCATCCGGTTTTACAGTTGTTACCGTCCCGGATACTCCGGGCGGAAGCATCACACGATGTACGATCGACTTTGTCTCCGGTACCTCTGCAATAACAGAACCTTCTTTTACCTGATCACCAGCCTGTACCGTGATGTGCGTCTCCCAGAGTTTCTCTCTGTCCAACGCATCCGCCTGCGCACCTGTCGGGATAAATGCCCCGCTTTTTTCTGCAATCTTCTGCAATGGACGTTCAATACCGTCAAAGATATTATTTAAGATTCCAGGAGCTAATTTTACACTGATGGCACTGCCGGCACCGATAACTTTTTCCCCCGGCTTTAACCCGGAAGTCTCCTCATACACCTGAATCGTCGTTTTCTCTTTCGT
>OGXH01002302.1_pt1 | contig 13391 bp, 12 predicted proteins | sample 1576241 | NCBI WGS metagenome assembly OGXH01 (sample SAMEA3541529, study PRJEB24748) | human gut metagenome | biome: human gut; feature: human-associated habitat; material: faeces | place: China | collected 2012
TTATCCGGGTAGAAATAATTTTTACGGTCAAATTTGCATACCTGTGTAATCTTACAGTTTGTTGCAAGACCAATTGCCATAGCATATTCTACAACTTGTTTATTCAACACCGGAAGCGATCCCGGCATACCGGTACATACCGGACAAGTATGTGTATTCGGTGCGCCACCGAATTCTGTGCTGCATCCACAGAAGATCTTTGTCTTTGTAGCCAGCTCAATATGCACTTCCAGTCCAATGACTGTTTCATACTGCTTTGCCATTGTTAACGCACCTCCTTTTCTGACATAAGACCGACAGATGCCGGTGTTTCATGCATCTTCTTTGTCGCACACTCATAGGTATATGCTGCACGGATCAAAGTTTTTTCTTCAAATACATTTCCGATCAGCTGCATACCGATTGGAAGTCCTTTGCTGTCTTTTCCAACCGGAACGCTCATTCCCGGAAGACCTGCAAGATTGACTGAGATTGTATAAATATCTCCCAAATACATCTTCATCGGATCACTTAAGCTCTTTCCAAGCTCCGGAGCAGTTGTCGGTGCTGCCGGTCCGAGAATGATGTCATAATTACGGAATGCACGATCAAACTCTTTCTTGATTAAAGCTTTTGTTCTAAGTGCCTTCAGATAGTAAGCATCATAATATCCTGAACTTAAGACAAAAGATCCAAGCATGATTCTTCTCTTTACTTCCGGACCAAATCCTTCTGAACGTGTTTTCTTGTACATGTTATGAAGTCCATCGTAATCTTTCGTACGATAACCATATTTCACACCATCAAAACGTTCCAGGTTAGAACTTGCCTCTGCATCTGCGATCGTATAATAAGCAGGGATTGCATATTTTACAAGTCTCAGGTCAAACGCCTCAACAATCGCACCCTTTTCTTCGAGTACTTTTGCTGCCTTCATCACAGCATCATTTACTTCAGGATCCAGACCTTCTCCCATATAGTCTCTTGGGATTCCAATACGGAGTCCTTTCACATCATCGACAAGTGCTTCTGTGAAATCACAATCATCACGATCCATGGAAGTGCTGTCCTTCGGATCATGGGATGCAATTGCTTCAAGAATTACCGCACAATCCGATACATCTTTCGCTACCGGTCCGATCTGATCTAAAGAAGATCCATATGCGATAAGTCCATATCGGGAAACGGTTCCATAAGTTGGTTTTAGTCCGACAACTCCACAGAAAGAACTCGGCTGACGAATGGATCCGCCGGTATCAGATCCAAGTGCATAATAACATTCGGATGCTGCCACTGCCGCACAGGAACCACCGGAAGAACCTCCCGGAACATGCGCTGTGTTGTGCGGATTGCGTGTCGGTCCGTAATACGACGTCTCTGTTGTACTTCCCATGGCAAATTCATCCATGTTTGTCTTACCAATGATAACCGCTCCTGCTTTTCTGAGGTTCTCAACTGCCTCTGCCGTATAGGTCGGTTTGAAGTTGGAAAGAATCTTTGAACTACATGTGGTAATCTGTCCCTCGATACACATATTATCTTTTACTGCAACCGGAACTCCTGCAAGTGGACCTGTCAGTTCGCCCACATCTATTTTCTTCTGAATTTCCTCTGCCTGTGCATAAGCACCTTCTTCATCTATCGTCACAAAGCTGTGAATCTCTGACTCTGATTCTCTGATCTGTCCGATCACTGCATCAACTGCTTCTCGTACAGTTACTTCTTTTGCTTTGATCTTCTCGCCCAGTTCAAGGGCTGTAAGTTTTAATAAATCCATCTGCTCTCACTCCCTTAACCAATTGTCTTCGGCACTTCAAAACTGTCATCTTTACGAAGTGGTGCATTCGCAAGTGTCGCTTCTTTGTTATCTCCGTTTGTCACAACATCTTCACGGAACACATTCTGTACCGGAAATACATGAGACATTGGTTCAATCCCTGTTGTATCAAGTTCATTTAATGTATCTATATAATCCAGCATCTGCTCCATGTCTTTTTTCGCTGCTTCTTTCTCTTCCTCTGAAAGTTCCAGCTTTGCAAGGATTCCTACATACTCGATTGTTTCATCGGATATTTTATTTGCCAATTTAATCATCCTTTCTTTCTACTCTGTCTTTGCTAATCCTGACAATTTCCAAAATCAGTATCATAAATTTCTCAGCTTATTGTGACCTGTAGCGGTACATATCATAGAAACTGTCATAATTCTGGTTTTTTACTGAGCCGGACGGCGTCAGGATTAAGTCCCCATCATCCACTTCCAGCTCCGTTCCTTCCGGGAAAACTGCATTTCTATAAGATTCTGATCCATCTGTATCATAAAACCAGAGTCCATAATTTTCATAATTGAGATTTTCATTTTCCTTATCATAAAAATCACCAAGATAAATCTTGTAATGAAGCTCCGCCCAGTCGACTCCTGATGCCTCGGTCACATCATACCATCCTGCCGGGAAATCTGTTCCCGCCGTATAAGTGTTTCCGGCTTTCAATGTTACCTGTTCCGTCAGCGGATTTTCTTCCAGCTGCATCTGTTCCGTCTGTGCATTATCAGAATGAAACTGGACAACCAGTCCTGTATCAATCTTCAGATGACCTCCTGTATACAGTCTCACATCATCCAGATAATCTCCTGCATCCGTATCTGACTCATCTTCACTAAAATAAGAATAGTAATAAATCGAATTCTCAGGATCATCCTGCTGCATGGAGCCTTCTCCTGAGACAAGCTCCACTTCATAAGTCCCTTCCGGGATCTGTGCTCCGATTTCATACTCCCCATATCCTAATACACAGTCATAAGTTGCTCCTGTTTCAGAAAGTTCTCTCGTTGTATTCATATATGGATCATACTCAGAATCCACTTCGCTGCCATCATCATTCCAGTCATAATCTGAGGAATGGAAATCATCCCCAAATGAGGAAATGAAATCACCAACGGAACCTGCAATGCTTGTAAATGCTACGATTGCCACGATAATTCCCGCAAGAATTCCACTGATTTTCCTTGCCTTTTTCTGTTCCTCATAAGATCCTGTATGAGCCTTCCTTGCCGGATTAAATACCGTCGGCCCACCTGGCTGCATCTGCCCTGTCTGTGGGATTTCAATCCTCGGATTTTCTTTTTGCTGATATTCTGTCTGCGTTCTTTTCCGTCCGTTATGACTCTCACAGAGATGTCCCGCATCCTTCTTTTTCTCCCGGTTTTTTGTCTCTCCAGTGTCATTCTGTCGTTTCTGGGAATATGTCATTTTTTTCTTGCGGTCAAAACTGCTCTCATTCAGCCTGTAATTCTTTTTGTCCAGCTTTGTGTTATCCAGCCCACAGGAACTGCAACGGCCATTAATCAATTTACCTCCGCAAAGATAACATTCTTTTTTCTTAAACATAAAGATCCTCCCTCGTTTCTACTCCTTAAGTTTCTGACCACAACATCCTGTGGGCAATTCTCTTTCTCAGTTCAGACCTTCACATCCAACAGTTTTTTCGTTCAATCCAGGGGGATTGACCCGTTTTTTGTATTTTCTTCTTATGGTTCCAGACGACTTAAGTCTCTTGGGAATAATGTTGTTTCTCTTACATTGTCTTCGTTCATCATCTTCATTGTCAGACGTTCCATACCTATTCCAAGACCTCCGTGTGGTGGCATTCCATGCTTAAATGCACTTAAATACTGCTCCATGCCTTCATCTGTCATACCTCGCTTCTCCATCTTCGCAAGAAGTTCATGATAATCATGAATACGCTGTCCGCCGGTTGTGATCTCCATTCCTCTGAAAAGCAGGTCAAAACTGAGCGTGTAAGTCGGATCCTCCGGATCATCCATTGCATAAAATGGACGTTTCTTTGATGGGTAATGAGTAACGAATACAAAATCTGCATCCCATTCTTCCTTCGCATAACGGCTGATCAATGTCTCTTCCTCTGGTTCCAGGTCAAATGGGTTCTTGATCTTTCTGTCATACTTCTCGGATACCAGTCGTTTGATCTCGTCGAATCTTACTGCCGGAATATTATCTGTCTTCGGCACTTCAATGTTCAGAATCTGAAGTTCTCTTGTATACTCCTTTTTCAAAAGTTCCATTGTATACTGAAGGAATCCTGTCTCCATTGCCATGATATCTTCAAATCCATCAATATATCCCATCTCGAAATCAAGGCTTGTGTACTCATTCAGATGACGCTTTGTGTTGTGTTTCTCTGCACGGAATACTGGCGCTGTCTCAAAGACTCTGTCAAATACTCCGACCATCATCTGCTTATAGAACTGTGGGCTCTGCTGAAGGATCGCCGGTCTGTGGAAATACTCCAGACGGAAAAGGTTCGCACCGCCCTCTGCACTCTTGGCACCGATTTTCGGAGTATGGATCTCTGTAAATCCTTCTTTATAAAGGAAATCACGGAACCCTCTTACGATTCCTTCCTGAATTCTGAACTTCGCACGCTCTCTGATATTTCTCAGAGAAATCGGTCTGTAGTTTAATTTTGCTTCCAGAGATGTGTTCAGCTTCCACTTTGCAATCGGAAGCGGCATTGGCTCTGCCGGCTCACTTAAGATCTTCAATTCACCAAGGCGAATCTCAATCCCATTCGGAGCTTTCGCAGACTCTGCAAGCACACCTGTTACCTCTACTGTATCTGCTTCCTTCACATCTTTCAAGTCAAATTTGGAAATATTTTCTTCATATACACACTGAACAAGTCCTTCTCTTTTTCTGAGAATAATGAATGCAATTGTTCCCATATCACGGATCGTATGGATCGCACCATTTACTTTCACTTCGGTTCCAATTCTTCCCTCTTCGAGAAGTTCACTCAGTTCCAATGTTTCCTTCTTTTTTACACCTGTTACAAATTCCATAATTCTTCTCCTTTCAGATTCCAGCATCCCGGGAAGAAGCTTTCTAAATAAAAAAGCCCCGGGATACATCAGTATCCCGGGACGGAAATTACAATCATAATATCCGCGGTACCACCCGCATTGAATCTCTGTCTTCACATGAAAAGCCTTAACTTTTGCTTCTTTTGTGTAAAACGGATTCCCCTCTTTGCATGTAACGTATGCTCCACGTGCTGCCCTACTTCACCTGTTCAGACAGCCAGCTCCCAAGTGTTCCCTTGATTCGCTCCGCTGTCCGGCGCTCTCAGTCGGTGACGCCAACTTCCTGTCAGTTTCTGTGAATCAGAGTCTTGTTCTTTGCCTTTTTCTGGTTCAGCACTTTAGTCTGCTAAAACTTGTTTTCAATATTAGCACAGAGTTTTTTGATTTTCAAGAGGTTTTATTCAAATTGTCACACATTTTAACTTTTCATCAAAACAAGATATTTTCAACCTATCGGTTTTGTGTACTTTCACTAATTTCTCCCTGAACTGTGCTTAATGCCTGATCCAGCTGGTTATCTGCTTTTGGATTCTCCTCATCATACTGGTATTCAACTTTCACATCCGGTTCAACACCTTTTCCATTGATGCTTCTTCCATTTGGAGTATAATACTCTGCAATCGTCACTTTCAGACAGGTTCCATCTCCCAGATCCATCAATTGCTGCACAACACCTTTTCCATACGTTGTCACTCCGACAATCTTCGCTGTTCCATAATCCTGTACTGCACCGCTGAAGATTTCAGATGCGCTGGCACTGTACTGGTTTACAAGAACTGCCATTGGTTTCTTAAATTCATGAGTTCCGTCACAAGTGATTTCGTCTGTCTTTCCATTCTTGTCCTTTGTTGATACAATTGTACCTTCCGGAAGAAGCAGACGCAGCATATTCGTAACTGTATCAAGACTTCCGCCCGGGTTGTTTCTCAGGTCGACAATAAGACCCTGCATTCCCTGCTTTTCAAGATCGTCCAATGCTTCTTTAAACTGGTCATAAGTTACTGTATCAAACTCAGACACTCTGATATAGCCAATCTGGTTCTCCTTCATCTCATACGAAACTGTCTTCACTTCGATCGTATCTCGTGTGGCAGTCAGTTTCAGTTCTTCTCCGTCTCTGAGAACTGTAATCTTTACATCTGTTCCCTTTTCCCCTTTGATCCAGGACACCACCGTATCAAGCTGCTCATCACCAACCTCGTGGTCATCGATTTTCTCCAGGATATCTCCTGCTTTCAGTCCTGCTTTCTCTGCCGGAGAGTCTTCATAGACATTTACAATTGTCGCATAGCCCGTATCCGCATCTTTTGTCAGCGTTGCACCCACACCTGAAAATGTTCCGCTTGTTGATTCCATCAGAGCTTTTGTCTCATCTTCATCATAATAAACAGTGTACTTATCTCCCAGTGCACTCGTATATCCGGAATAAATTCCTTCTGCCAGCTTATCTGTATCAATTTCATCTTCATACAGATAATATTTATCAATCAAAGCATTCAGCTTATTCAGTTTTTTTGATACCTCTTTTTCTGTCACTTTACCGGATGCATAACTGCCGGCTGTGTTCGTAATGACCCTGAATCCCCCAAGGAGAAGCAGGCTGACAAGAACTGTTGCAAGAATTCCGGTAACAATCCCGGCTCCATATCCCTTTTTCTTTTTCTGTTCCATTGTCTGTCCCTTTCGCTGTTATTTAAAGAAAAGGACAAAGCAGAATCTTCCACTTTGTCCCCCTTTATTCTTTGAATCACTTTCATGTAAACATGAAAGGAAGATTTTGAATCCCTTTGTCTTACATATAATTATTTGGATTCACTGGTGTTCCGTTAAGCTCCACCTGGAAATGTAGATGTGCTCCGGTTGAATATCCTGTAGAACCAACATATCCAATCTGTTGTCCTTTTGCTACTCTCTGACCGGCACTCACACAAATTGAGCTGTGATGCATATACTTTGTCACCAATCCGTTTCCATGGCTTATAACAACCCAGTTTCCCGCACTGTTGCTCCAGCCTGCCGTAATGACTGTTCCGGCTGCTGCTGCATATGTAGGTGTTCCTGTCGGTGCGGCATAATCATTTCCTTTATGTGGTCTTGAATCGAAAGATCGAACCTCTCCAAAATAACTGGACTGATACGTCATTCCCGGACATGGATGTGTAAAATATCCACTTCCGCTCACCACGTTTCCGCTGGAAGCCGGTCTGGAACTACTGCTTCCATTACTACTGCTGCTTCCGCTATTGTTCTTCTTTGCCGCCGCAGCAGCTGCAGCAGCCGCCGCTGCCCGCTCTTCCTGAAGACGTTTTGCTGCTTCTGCTTTCGCCTTGAGGTCTGCAAGAAGGTTCGCATTATCTGTAATCTGATTCTGAATCTCCGCAATCTGTGCTTCCTTACTGCTGATCAGATTCTGTGCTTCCGTCTGCTGACTTACCAAGCTTGTCTGTAATGTATTCAGCTTCTCATACTCATCTTTAAGCTTTGCTTCCTTTTCTTCTACAGCTTTCACCGTTTTCTGAAAAGCAACAAGCATATCTCTGTCATAGGAAGAAAGCTTTGATACATACTCCGCTTTATTGAGCAGATCACCAATATTGCTGCTGGACATCAGTATCTCAAGGAACTGGGTATTACCACCCTCATACATGAATTTGATTCTCTTCTTCATGCTGTTATACTGATCATCCTCATCAACCTTCGCCTGTACAAGCTCTTCCTCAGCTGTTGAAATTTCAGTTTCCTTGGCACTTAATTCTTCCTGCGTCTTGTTCATCTGCTCAATGATGGAATTAAGTTTCGCAGCAAGTGTATCTTTTTCAGCCTGAGCTGCACTCTTCTGTGATTGCAGCTCATCTGCTTTTTTCTGCGCTTCATCAATTGTCACAGCACCGGAAGTAATTGTCATTGACAGCATCATTCCGACTGACAGAACCAGTGCTGTCACCTTTCTCATCCGTCTTTTCATAGGTATCTCCTATTACACTCTTAAGTGCTTACGAACAGTGAAGTAACTTCCGAGGAATCCAATTCCAATTCCCATTACCAGCCCAATCGGCAGCAAATAGATATATACATTTCCAACCGGAAGGAATGTGATGATATTCTTCAGAATACTAAACTTCTCCATAATATATACTACAGCCTTGTCATAAAGGAAATATAACAGGGTAAGTGGAATAACTGCACCGAATAATCCGATGATCAGACCTTCGATCACGAATGGTGATCTTACTACAAAGTCCTTCGCTCCGATATATTTCATGATTGCAATCTCTTCTTTTCTGACCGTAATACCTGTTGTTACCGTATTGCTGATCAGGAAGATTGATACTCCGAGAAGAATTGCGATAATTGCAATTGAAACATATGCAACAAGCATATTTACACTGGAAAGTGTGTTTGCTACAACATCTGACTTATTGACCTTTCTGACTCCGTCCAGACTCTGTGCAAATTTAACCAGATCCTGCTGCGTAGCTGAAAGAGACTTACTCTTCGCGATCAGATCCTTATTATCACCTTTTACAGTCTTCATGTAGACTTCATAGTTATCAGAATTTGCCAGCGGGTTATCATCCTTAAAACCTTCTGCAAGTTCCGGGTTGTCTCTAAAATACTCTTTCTGGTACTCTGCCCATGCATCATCTGCTGACACATACTTCACTTTTGAAACATCATCTCGTGATTTAAGCTGTTCACCGATTGCATCCTTCTGTTCCTGTGTCGCATCCTCATTAAAGAGTACGGTGATTGCAACACCTTCTTCTGCGCTTTTAATAATATACTGGAAGTTAACAAGCAGCGAGAAAAACAATCCAAACAGGAAAATACATGCTGACATCGTCGCTATGGATGCGAGTGAAAACATCTTGTTTCTCCAGATATTCTTAACGCCCTGCTTTCCAACGTATCCAAATGTACTAATCCTCATTTATATACCCACCTTTTTTCTCATCACTGACGATTACGCCCTGCTTCATAGTAATGACGCGTTCGTTCATCTCGTTTACGATCTCCTGGTTATGTGTAACAACAAGTACTGTTGTTCCACGCTCATTTGCCTCTTTCAGCAGACTCATGATCTCCCATGAGTTTGTCGGGTCGAGGTTTCCTGTCGGCTCGTCCGCCAGCAGAATGGCAGGTTCATTTACAATTGCTCTTGCAATCGCTACACGCTGCTGCTCTCCACCTGAAAGCTCTTTCGGGAATGACTTGTACTTCTGTGCAAGTCCAACCAGTGACAGAGCTGCCGGTACCTTCTTCTTGATTACACGGGTCGGTGTCTCAGTCACGCGCAATGCGAATGCAATATTCTCATAAATACTACGATCTTTCAAAAGACGGAAATCCTGGAATACAACTCCAAGTCCTCTTCTGTATTTCGCAATGTTTCTGTGTTTCATACGGTTCAAATTCTGGCCGTTGACGATAATTGTACCCTCTGTCGGATTCAACTCTTTCATGATCAATTTGATCAATGTAGACTTACCTGATCCACTGTCACCAACAATGAATACGAATTCTCCGCGCTCAATCTTCACGGAAACTCCATTCAAGGCTGCGTGACCTTTGGAATACTCCTTCGTCACATTCCTTAATTCAATCATATGTTCCTCCTAAAACTTATCTATACTCCTACGTTTCTAGTACTCTAATGTCTCCATATACTTCATATACTTTACTACCATTAAGGCAATCTTGAAAGTAATGGCATCCTCAAACACACGCAGATCCAAACCGGTACTCTTCTGAAGCTTATCCAGTCTGTATACCAGTGTATTTCTGTGGATATAGAGCTGTCTGGATGTCTCTGATACATTAAGGCTGTTCTCAAAGAACTTATTGATCGTTGTCAATGTCTCTTCATCAAAGTCATCCGGAGATTTTGCTTCGAAAATCTCTTTGATAAACATCTTACAAAGTGGCAGCGGCAACTGATAGATCAGACGACCGATTCCAAGTGTTGTATAAGCAACGATATCCTTCTCATCAAAGAAAATCTTACCTACATCAAGTGCAAGCTTCGCCTCTTTGTATGACTTGGATACTTCCTTGATATCACTTACGATGGTTCCGTATGCAATATGGATCTGCTCGTCGCCTCCCTCTGCCTGGAGCGTATCCAGCATTTCTTTCGCCATCTTCTCAAGTTCCTTATTGCCGTCCTTATCTGAGAGTTCTTTCACAACAATAATATTCTTCTCATCAACAGCTGTGATAAAGTCTCTTGACTTTCCTCCCAGAAGATTTCTCACATTATCAAGTGCAGCACTGTCTTTCTCGTGCGATGTTTCAATAATAAAGATAACACGTTTTACTTCTGTGTCAATATGTAATTTCTTTGCACGATTGTAAATATCAACCAAAAGAAGGTTGTCTAAAAGAAGATTTTTGATAAAGTTATCTTTGTCAAAACGCTCCTTATAAGCTACAAGCAGACTCTGGATCTGAAATGCCGCAATCTTACCAAGCATATACACATCTTCTGTCTCGCCATCTGCAAGCAAAACATATTCCAAACGCTGTTCATCAAAGATCTTAAAGAACTGGCATCCCTGGATCACCTGGCTGTCTGCCGGTGATTCAACAAAAGAAAGAACCGCTTCCCCACAATCTTTTGCCATATCAAATGTTGCTGCAAGTTCCTTGCCTTCTGTGTCGAGTACACAGAAATCAACCCTTGATATTCCCTTTAATCCTTCAATAGTGTTTTGAAGTATCTGATTCGAAATCATCCTTTTTTCCTCCACTCTGTACGATGTATTGCTGGTCACAGCAAACTGTAAGTAGTAACACGCATGTGCATATTCCACAATTTTTTCGTATGCATTATTTATCTGCACACATACTCTTATATTATATTAAGGCAAAACAGCAAAAAAAGAAAGAGGAAATCCATCTTTTTTATGCATTTCTTCGTCGAATCCATGAAATATTCACATTTTTATCTTTTAGCATTCTTCACAAAAACTAATTCTGTTTCTCTACTTTATAGCGAAATACTTTCTTTACTAACATTCTCTTTATTCTGCTCGTCATTTTTCTGTCATCAAAACTGCGCATCAGAACTGATCCACAGCCAATCCAGACTCTTGTGTCGATCAATGCCCTGTTCTGTTCAATAAAATCTTCCTGCACCGGCGATGGAAGGACTGATAAAATACAATCTGCCTCTGAGCCGTTGACTGCATTCACAATTCCATGGATTCGGTCTGCATCCGTCAGCTCTCCGTCTTCCGGATGGATCACGGCATCTCCCACCACACGAATCCCCTGATTATACCTTGCAAGAGCTTCTTCTGCTTTCACAAGTTCCTCCTGACTTGCTGCCAGGAGATAAATCTTATGATGATTCTTCTGCAAATATTTCAAAAACATTCTTAAAAATGCACCAGCGGGGCTTCGACCGTATCAATGTTCCCTCAGTGCTCACCACGCTGGTCACGGATGAGTTGGACTTCCCCAACCTTTCCATGGTGGGCGTAGATGACCGGGCAGCGGCCTATACCGCTGTGGACTACCTGATCCGGCAGGGGCACCGCAAGATCGCCGTTTTGGGCGGTCCGGTGACCAGCTACCCCAGCCTGATGCGCCGCAAGGGTGCACAACAGGCCATGGAGGATGCGGGCATCCTGTTCAACGATAAGTTGTACGGCCTGTCCAACTACGATTTCGAATCCGCCTACCACGCCATGAACAGTCTGCTGGCCCGACGGGCAGAGTTCACCGCCCTCTTCGCCATGAGCGATGTCATCGCCTTTGGCGCCATCCGGGCGCTGGTAAGCGCCGGGCTGCGGGTACCGGAGGATGTTTCGGTGATTGGCTTTGACGGCATCACGATGTCCCGCTACTGCGTGCCGGTGATGACCACCATCGTCCAGCCCAGCGAGCAGATCGCACTGCAAAGCATCGAACTGTTGGTGCGGCAGATCGAGCATGGCTCCCCCGCCCAGACCGTGACCTTGCAGCCGGAATTGCAGCAGGGCGAAAGCGTAAGGGCAATTTAAATTTTGTATTCCCTCCGTCGAAGGACGGAGAGTATATAGTTGATCTGTAATTTTAATAAGAAGGAGAACTTATTATGAAAAAGATGATCACTCGTCGTAACTTCCTGAAGGCCGCTGGCGTTTCTGCCGCTGCTCTGGGTCTGGCTGCCTGCGGCGGCTCTTCCAGCAGCACCGCTTCCTCTGCTGCCAGTTCTACCGCTGCTTCCAGCACCGCTGCAAAGGCAGACGGCAAGGTCTATTACCTGAACTTCAAGCCCGAGCAGGATCAGGATTGGCAGGATCTGGCCGCTGAGTACACCAAGGAGACCGGCGTGCCTGTGACCGTTGTCACCGCCGCTTCCGGCCAGTACGAGACCACCCTGATGAGCGAGATGGAGAAGAGCGAGGCTCCCACCCTGTTCCAGGTGAACGGCCCTGTTGGTCTGGCAAACTGGAAGGATTACTGCTACGACCTGTCCGGCAGCCAGCTGTACGGCGAGCTGACCAGCGATTCCTTTGCACTGAAGGACGGCGATGCTGTTACCAGCATTGCATACGTCATTGAGACCTACGGCATCATCTACAACAAGGAACTGTTGACCGCTGCCGGTTACAAGCAGGAGGACATCAAGGGCTTTGCCGACCTGAAGAAGGTCGCTGATGACATTCAGGCCCGTAAGGCTGAGCTGGGTGTGGACGGTGCTTTCACCTCCGCTGGCATGGACGGTTCTTCTGACTGGCGCTTCAAGACCCATCTGGCAAACCTGCCCATCTACTACGAGTACAAGGCAGACGGCATCGGCTCCACCGACGCCATCAAGGGCACCTATCTGGACAACTACAAGCAGATCTGGGATCTGTACATCACCGATTCCACCTGCGATCCCAAGCTGCTGGCTTCCAAGACCGGCAACGATGCTGTTGCTGAGTTTGTGGGCAAGAAGGCCGTGTTCTACCAGAACGGCACTTGGGCTTACAATGACGTGAAGGATCTGGGCGACGACAACCTGGGTATGCTGCCCATCTACATCGGCGTGGACGGCGAGGAGAATCAGGGTCTGTGCACCGGTTCTGAGAACTTCTGGTGTGTCAACAACACCGCTTCCGAGGCCGACATTCAGGCTACTCTGGACTTCCTGTACTGGTGTGTCACCTCTGAGACCGGCACCAGCGCAATGGCTGACAAGATGGGCTTCGTCATCCCCTTCAAGAAGGCTAAGGACTCCACCAACCCCCTGATCACCATTGCAAACCAGTATGTGGCCGACGGCAAGACCAGTGTTGACTGGTGCTTCTCCACCATGCCTTCCGAGGAGTGGAAGAACGGCGTGGGCAGCGCTCTGACTGCATACGCAGCAGGCACCGGCAAGTGGGACGACGTTGTCACCGCATTTGTGGATGGCTGGGCCAAGGAGTACAAGCTGGCCAACGGCTAAGCCTTTGACTGGAGATCTCCCTAGGAATTAAAAAGGGAGGCGGGCGAAAAGTTCCCCTTTATTGCTTCTATTCTGCCTGATAGGTTGCAGTGAGGACAAAGAGCCGCAG
>OGXH01002321.1_pt1 | contig 13316 bp, 20 predicted proteins | sample 1576241 | NCBI WGS metagenome assembly OGXH01 (sample SAMEA3541529, study PRJEB24748) | human gut metagenome | biome: human gut; feature: human-associated habitat; material: faeces | place: China | collected 2012
GTGATATTCATGTATTTATCATATCATATTTTGAGTTTAGTGTCAACAGGCTCTAAATTCCCATACGGAGAGATCGACCTTGTTCCGTTTAAGAAATTCAAGGACAACGAATCCTCTGATTGGTGGAAATCGTACAATAGCGTTAAGCACAACCGAACGGAAAAAGATGAAAGCGGCATTTATCATTATCAAAAAGCCAATCTAAAAAATATTCTCCATGCACTTTCTGCACTGTATCTGCTAATTAACATGGTACAAAAAGATATGGGTGTGAATGACATCCTGGAATCCAACTTATTTGAAATTCACTTTAATCAATAACCATCCACCCAAAACCCACCCTGCATTACAAAAACGCAGGACGGGTTTCACAGGTTATGACCATTACAGCTTTGCTGCCAGTTCTCTCTGTACATTCTGATCGGGAATGTTGACAATGCCGTAATCCTTTTCTTTATAGTTCCAGTACGCTCTGCCGATGCCGTACTTGTCAAACACAGCACAGATATCCGACGCCCAGTTGATCTTCGACACGTTGTCTGCCAGGTCGATGACGCCGTATTCGCCGCAGTACAGCGGAATATCACGCTCTTCTGCGATTTTCAGCGCCGGCTGGAACAGTGCCTCAAAGAACGCCGGGCCGACCTCCGGCAGATCTCCCTCAAAGATCGCACCGGCAAGCTCCTGCGAAAGCATCTTGCTGGATTCCCGGTAATTCTCAATGGTGTTGGGATATGCGATCCGGAAATCCGACGGCATTCCATCCACCCAGTACGCACCCTGGTGGGTAAAGATCAGCGGCTCATAGCTGTGGAATGTGTATGCCACCTTCGGGTCATTCACCTCTGCCAGCATCGGCACACTCAGAACATTGTTGTACATCACGCCGCCAAAGATGATCCAGCTTTCCGGTGCAAATACCCGGATCTCTGCGATAGCGTGCAGTGCGATCTGATTCCACGCCTCAGCGACCTCCGGCTCAATGATCTCGTTGAGCAGTTCGAATGCCACCAGTTCCGGCGCACCGCCGTATCTTGCCGCAAGAATTTTCCAGAGCGTATAGAACCGTTCCTGCAGTGCAGCATCCCGGAAGAAAACGGTTTTATCTGTTTTGTCCAGCGGATCGAAGGAATATCCATAGGTCTTGTGCAGATCCAGGATCATCCGGATGCCGTGGGTTCTGCACCAGGTCACGCAGTTGTCCAGATAGCTGTACCCCTCTGTTTTGGGTGTTCCGTCCTCTTCCTCCAGCAGTGTGTAATCCACCGGCACACGAACATGATCCAATCCCAGAGATGCAATGTAGGCAATGTCCTCTTCTGTGATAAAATTGTCATAGTGTGCTTTTGAGGTGTCCGCTGTCTGAGACAGCCAGCCGCCTAAGTTTACGCCGTGCATATAGCCATTCAGTGTACGCATTTTCTTTTTTCCTTTCCCTGTCTGTATTCCAGAACCTGTTTCTCAGAATCTGCCTTTTCCAAACACAGATAAATGTTTGGAAAAGTGGATTCTCTTATCTGATAGCTTTATTATATCTGTTTTCGGCGCTTTATGATATATGATTTGTTGATTTTTTCGCAGATATGTTGTATAATTGCAATTGAGGTGATAAAAATGAGCATTGACCACGATCTGCATCAGATGCTGTTCCAGCAGCGTGAAGCACAGACACAGCATCTGGAATACAATCAGGAATTTCAATATTATAATGCCATTGCATCCGGCGATATCGAAAACGTTTCCCGTTATTTTATGAAAGAAGATGACCAGGCATACAGCGGCGACGAATACGGCAAGCTTTCCGGAGACAGTCTGCGCAACGCAAGGTATCACTTTGTGGTAGCTGTCGCACTCATCACACGCATCTGCGTGGAACACGGCATGGAACGGGAAACCGCCTATACCCTCAGCGACATCTTCATCCAAAAGATGGATCATCTGCAAACAGTCTCCCAGGTTGCCGCACTGCACAACACGATGGTAGTCGATTTTACCAAGCGAATGCAGAAACAGAAAAAGGAAAACGCCTACTCCATTTACGTTATGAGAGCCATTGAGTACATCTCTGCCCATCTCCATGACAAACTGCAAATTGCAGAAATCGCAAAGGCGGTCTCCATCCACCGGGGATATCTCTCCACCCTTTTCTATCGGGAAACCGGAATACAGCTGCATTCCTACATTATGTCCCAGAAGATACAGGCGGCGGCACAGCTTATCACTACATCTGATATGCCCTACTCTGAGATCGCAAGCTATTTCAGTTTTTCCTCGCAGAGCCATTTTATCCAATGTTTCCGCAATGAGACCGGATACACGCCAAGGCAATACCGTATCCTGTTTTATCATTCCAGCGAGGTATAAAATCACAATTGCCTTGCCAGCAGCAAAATTATGCCCGACAGATGCTAAAAAGCACCGTGCAAAGCCAATTTCCAAGCTTTACACGGTGTTGTTTTTTGGTATAATTTTATGTGCTATGCGCATTCTATCGTTCCACGGCGTTTCATCCAGAAAAATGCGCCGAGGCAGATCACCACAGACAACAGCGACCCTGCCGGTGCAGCCAGACCCATGGGAAACAGCGTCTCCGGGAACATCCTGGACGCCAGATAAGACCCCGGCACACGGAGCAGCACGATCGCCGCCATATTGTGGAGAAATCCGATGTAGGACTTCCCGTATGCTGCAAAATAACCGCTGAAACTAAAGTGAATGCCGGCAAAAATGGTGTCAATGATATAGCCACGCATATACTGACATCCCAGCGCCACTACAGCGGCATCCGGCGTAAACAGCTGCATGACCGGCTGCACTGCCAGTTCCATGAGAATGGTTATCACGATTCCATAGGCGGTCGTCAGAATCGTGGCATACCGCAGTGTCTGCGAGGCACGCTTATGTTTTCCGGCACCGATATTCTGCGCCGACAGCGCCGAGACTGTCGCCAGCATAGAGGACGGCACAATAAACAAAGCGCTGATGATCTTTTCCACGATTCCTACCGCAGCCGCATCGTCCAGTCCACGGTGATTGGCGATCACGGTAATCAGCAGAAAGGCGATCTGAATGCAGCCATCCTGTACCGCAACCGGAAAGCCGATCTTCAGAATCTGCCCCATCATCATACGATCCGGGCGAAAATCGGAGTGTTTCAGAGACAGTCCCGTATTTTTCCGGAGAATCACGGCAAGAGAGATCACCACGCTAATAGTCTGGGACAGCGTAGTCCCCAGCGCCGCACCGGCAGCGCCCATTTTCCATGCGCCCAGGAACAGATAATCCAGCCCGATATTTGCCGCACAGGCGATTGCGATAAAGTACATGGGGCTTTTGGAATCTCCCATGCCACGGAAAATGGCGCTAATAATATTATAGGCTGTGATAAACGGGATTCCCAAAAATCAGATGACCAGATACTGCACCGTTTCTGCCACAGCCTCTTCCGGCGTGCCGATCAGAATGACAATAGGTCTCGCCAGGCATAACAGAACCGCCATCAACGCAGCCGCCAAAACCATAAACAACGTCACCGTATTTCCAACGGCTTTTCCTGCCTCATCCATCCGGTTTCCGCCGACAGCACGTCCAATGATAACGGTTGCACCCATGGCAAGCCCCACCAGGATCACGGTAATCATGTGCATGACCTGGCTGCCGTTTGCCACGGCGGTGATGCTGTCCACGCCGTAAAACTGTCCCGTGATAAACAGATCCGCCATGCCATACAGCGTCTGCAAAAAATAGGACAGCAAATACGGCAGTGCAAATACCAGAACGGTTTTCGGAACACTCCCTGTTGTCAAATTTTGTTTCATGTTTGTCCCTTTCCATATAGAATATAAAATAAAAACTTGTCTTTTACATTGCAATCCACTCTCTCCGCATGGAGAGAGACCAACAACGGTCATGCTGCCGTCAACGTTAACGGTATTTCAATCCACTCCCTCCAAACAGAGAGAGACATTTATCTGTACAAACCAGGCATTCCCAAGTTTCCCAAAACGATTTATCCAAACAGCGATGGCGTTTCCTTGTCACACAAATAAAAAATATTGGCATGATCCAGATACCACAGCGCAGACGGATCTTTATAGGTATATATCACTTCTGCATAAATTGTATCATTCAGCAGCGTGATCGTCCCCTCACCGGAACTCATCCATCCGTCATTTTGAAAAGAAAACTGAATGACGTTTCCGTCTACTTCCCCGTATATTTTATCTGTTGTTGCAGCCCGATTTGCCGGAGCGCTCTGTACGGTTGACAGAGAAATCTCAGCAATCCTGTCATCGATCGAGAAAATCTGCACAGCTGAACCGCCGCTCTCATAAAATTCATCCGCACTGCTGATTTCTTTGCTGAACCACGTCCCCACATAGGCATCATAGTCAATGGCAGAATCCTCTTTTTTTGCGGACTGCTGTGCATCCGGTTTCTGATAAATTTTCGGCAGGATCCAGACGCAGGCAAAAACAGCAGCGATCAAAACAGCCCCAGCCAGAATAAGCCATCGAAAACGAAGTCCATGTACGCTTTTGGCTACTACATATTCCGCATTGATCTGCTTTCTCATGCAGTAGGGACAGAAGTTCGCATCTTCGTGGAGTTCCTTTCCACAATATTTGCACTTTTTCATCCGTGCAGACTCCTTTTCAATTTCTCTGCTGTTTGAAAGCGCTTGTCCGGTGAAACCTGAATGCACTTCACAATCACCTTTTGCAGCTTTCCGGGATAGAGCAGTTCCGAGGGTCTTTTCTTTGTCAGCAGTTCGTTCATCAATATTCCCATCGAATAGATATCGGCTCTGGTGTCTGTCTGAACCTCGCCATACTGTTCCGGCGCAGCATATCCTACTGTACCAAGATATTCCGTATCATTGGGATAACAAGGTTTTATAAGCCGGGCAGAATCGAAATCGATCAGTTTCAGCGTATGCGTATTGTTCTCGATCATAATATTTTGCGGCTTGATATCCCGATGCACGATATTCTGTGCATGGAGCATGGCGAGAACATCGCAAAGCTCTGACATAAGGCTTCTGACTGCCTTTTCCGTGTAATATCCCTCTTCCTGCATCAAATCCCAAAGTGTCACACCGTCAATATACTCTTCCAGAACAAGTGTTCGGTCACCAAATTCTGTAACCTCTAAAATTTCCGGCATATTTTTGTGTTTCAGTGTAAGCAGTTTCCGGTATACGTCTGAACCGCCGGCAAAGATGCGTTTCACAATACGCACATGGCGTTCTTTCTGCTCCAGCAGAACGATTTCATTCCGCTCTGTTTTCCTCAGCCTGCAAACCGGTCGGTATTGCTCCTCTAACACAGACTCTAGCCATGGATACAAGGCCATCCCCCATTTCCTGTTTTTATGCTATGACTTCTGATAAACCAAAAATCAACTCTCAGATTTTATCTTTGTAACATGAAAGTCGCAGCAGTCATCCCCCTGTGCCAGCGTTTTGGTACGGTGCAGCTGTCCGCCTTCGTTTCTGTAGTTTCTCTCATCCATATTGCACAGACAGGGAACAAATTCAAAGCAGTTCTCTCGGATGCCCAGCTTACAGATACCGCATTCTGTGTATGTATTATAGAACTCATCCACGCCTTTTTCATAGCGAAATTTCCAGTCAAGTGCATATTCCGACGTTTGGCTTGCGATGCTTTCCTTTACTTTCTTGTCCTGCACTTTATCCGTAAATAAGGTGCATTTTTTGTTTTTGTGCGCCTTTATCATAAACGGAGAATTAAACACGGCTGTTACCATTGCATCCACAACCGCAGGCGTGATCTTGTCCGGTTCTGCTTTGTGCAGAGAAAAGACAAATGCTGCGATATACAGATTCATCTCCAGGGAACTGCCTCCTATGTCCGGCGTTCGCAAAAGCATATTTTTGTATTCGTGTTTTACGTTTTTCTTGTAGCTTTTTATATCCATCTCAGGATATACAGCGGAAAGCTTTTCGAGTGCCGGCTGAAAGCACAAAAGCTCTACTGCTTTTGCATAAATCCCATACTTCAACATAGCTGCATCCATCCTTTCAAAAACAGAAATCACTTGAAATTGACAACGATTGTTTTTTTATCATTTTCAGTGGTAAATGTACGATAAGTTATTTCAGCATAATTCTGATGCCAAACAATATCGTACATTCCATTGTTCCTGCCGCCGTCATCTGTTGTAAAACAATCTAATAGAACCGCACTGTTATCGTCTTGAATCTGAAAGATATATCCGCCTCCATACAATAAAAACGACCTTTCCTCCAAAACAAGTGTATTCTGATTATCAGAAAACGCATAGTATTTTGGACGATAATCCATTTCATCCGATAAACCGGTCGCAACAATATTGCTGCATAACAGTGCGATCGTGCTGATTCCAAACACGAACCATAATAACATTTGTTTTCTTATTATCTTCTCATTGTTTTTAACTTTTGCGATGATAAAAACTATAGTTGAAATGACAACAACACATAATTCGAATAAGCCGATAATGTCATTTACCCTTTCATAGCTATCATGCCAGGAACGCTCTTCCACTTTTTTATTTACATATACATAGGAAATGTTCTCAGGGATATTTTTAATAGAAAAGGCAACGATCAAAGATACAAATGAAAAGCCAAGCATTACAACAAGTGAAAACAGCATCATTTTTTTGCTCTTGTTTTTCATATCGTTCTCCATACAGTAACTCATTTACACAGCGGATACGCCATATTTTAACTTCTTTATTATACCACATTCCCCGATATAACACAAGCAGATTTCCCATTAAAGTGTTGAAATATCATCTGCTGCGTGTTATAATAAGTCTATAAAGTTTTTCACAAGGAATGATACAACATGAAACCCAAAGACACAGAAAAGCTGCTGGAATTGCTGAAAAAAACCGGCAGCATTGATGCCTACCTCCAGGAAAACAAGGATTTTCTGTTAGACTGCAATATCAAGGAATATCTGAGGGCGCTGATCCGGGAAAAAGGGATCACAATTGTACAGCTTGCATCCGATGCCCAGCTTTCCGAACGCTATTGCTTTCAGCTCCTGTCTCTCTCCAACCCACGCCATCCATCCAGGGATGTTCTGTTAAGTATGTGCATCGGTATGCAGCTGAATCTTGATGAAACACAAACTGCATTAAGAATTGCAAAACTCGCCCTGCTCTATCCCAAAGACGAACGGGACAGCATTCTGATTTACGGCATCGAACATGGAAAATCGGTTATGGATATCAATGAGCTTTTGTATCATCATAATTTGAAATGTCTGTGTGATTCGTGAAGATGGAAGGCTTGCTGCTTGTCGTTTTTTCAACAAATAACCCCTGGCAAAGCCAGGGGTTTTCTAGTTACAATAAAAAATATTATTCATCAGATGGTTTATTCCAATCTGTACTTTCTTTCAATCTGCTTATGTATGTGTCGGAAAAACTATCGCCAAAATCACTGATATAAACTCCGGTAGCAGCATTATAAGTAAATGTATCTTCCTCTGTATCATAGCTTTCAATAAGGACATAGCAAGTATTTGTTACATAACCGCCAAATGAATTTTGAGATTCCACTGTTAAAGATACGATCGTTCTCCCATAATCATCTTGTGCTTCAATATTCTCATCCGAATATATTGCCGTTGACGGTGCCTTTAATTGCTTGCTTATAATTGTTTCAGCTGCCGAAATATAATCTTCGTCCTTTGCTTTTCCGTTTCCAGAACTTAAAACAGAAACAAGAATAACGGCAAAAACCACAACGACTATTGCAATTACTACGGTTTTTACCGGGTACTTCTTTTTTTCAGGTAAAGTTCCAACAATATTTGGAGCGGCATCAGTAACAGACGAACCTGCCTGCACCGTCTCTTCCGTTTCCACTTTAGCACCGCAAGACGGGCAAAACTTCTCATTCGGTTTCATTTCCTTACCGCATTTTCTGCAAAACATTTTTTCATCCTCCGTTTTATTCTTCGATTTTTTATTTCAAACTGTCTTTTACTCCGGGCTTTCGCTCACCTCCGGAATGCCTTCTTCAAACGATTCCGTTTCATCCGGTTCTCCTGCGTAGTCGTATTTCATCATTTCCTGGATTTTCGCAATCAAATCCGGATTCTTCTCCAAAAAAATCGTTTTTGTGTGAAAAGTTCCACGAGCAAACTTCTTTGCCGACAGAGCAGCAGGCTTTTCAAAATATTTGATCCAGGTCACAGAAAAACCAGCCCGATCATCATATTCCGACGGTATCGTATCCGGCTTTTTTGTGTCTGTGACGATTCCGATTGCACGCACGTAATAATAAGCTTGTGCCGCTGTCGCATAAGCCTTGGCGATCATCACATCGCCTGGCTGAACTTTTTGCGCCGTTTCATAAAAGCTGGGCTTTTCTTCTCTTCGGAATCCCATAAACCAGCAGTCATTTTCGAGATAGAGCGGCAGCATCTCCTGCGTACCGCCAAACTTCACACCCACACCGTAATAATTCATAATCCCATGACCTCCTATTGGCTTTGTTTTGTCTTATTATATCATTTTCTATACAATTAGTCAAGTATATTTTGTCTATAAGATAATATAAAGTGTTCCAAAAGACAAATAATAAGTGTCAAACAGTCTGTTATCCCAAAAATGAAAATGCAGTATAATAGTAAAAAGGAGGGATGTCATGGAACAGGAACTTGACTATATTGCCATTGGTGACCGTATCCGAAAATACCGTGAACTGTCAAGAATGACACAGGAACAGCTCAGCGAATCATGCTCACTGTCCACCGGATATATCGGGCATTTAGAGCGAGGGACACGCTCACCGTCCTTGGAAACTCTTGTAAAGATTTCTCAGATTCTCCGGGTCAGTCTGGACGACCTGGTGTTCGGAAAAACCGAGATAAACAATAATATGATAAAGATCCTTGCCCTTACCCTAGAGGAAAAAGACCCCGAAAAGGTAAAAGTATTTCTAAAAACGGTCTGCGCCCTCGCAAATAAACTCGACGAGTTTTAAGAAAAACGCCCTATGATGATTATAACACATCATAGGGCGTTTTTACTGCAGCAGCCTGCTGTAATTGGAAATTTTTAAGTTTCAATTGCATGGACTGCCTTGTTTGGGAATTCTGTTAGAGAGAGACCGGAAAGGTGACGTTGGAAAAAACTACGACCGCTTTGTTTCAATCCAGTCTCTCCACACGGAAGGAGACCTGATTCACACTAATGTCACGGTCTGTTTTGACATTTCAATCCACTTTCTCCATACGGAGAGAGACCTTGCCCGTGCCGGATTCCACGCCCCAAAGGTGTACATTTCAATCCACTCTCTCCATACGGAGGGAGACGATCTCCCTGCCAGTCTGCCATTCTTGCATCGTCATTTCAATCCACTCCCTCCGTATGGAGGGAGACGAATCACAGACGGCACCACTCATATAATTCACGGATTTTCAATCCACTCTCTCCACACAGGAACTGACCGCACACAGCGGAGCCAGACCGGAACACGCAAGGTGGCAGGGGCAGCTGGTCACGCTGACCGGAGAAGATGCCGGAGAAACCATTGACGGGCTGCACGTGTACACCCTGCATGAGATCGGTTACGGCTCCGGCGAAGGATTCAAGGGCTGGAACTGCCGCCACGATTGGCACGCATACTACAAAGGCATCTCCAAACCAAATTACACGCTGGAACAGATCAAAAAGCTGAATGAGAAAAACATCTCATACAACGGCAAAAAGTACACAAAATACGAGATCAGCCAGATGCAGCGGCAGGGCGAACGGAATGTACGGGCGCTAAAGCGGCGGACACTGGCATCGCAGGCGGCGGTGGAAAATGCCCCGGACGAAGAAACAAAGGCGGTGCTGCAGGCAGACTATGTGGCAAATGCGGTAAAACTGAAAGAATCCGAAAAGCAGCTGAAAACGTTCTGCAGCCAGACCGGACAGCGGAGAGATACGTTCCGGGAGCAGGTGGACGGGTTTGGACGGAGTGCGGCTCAGAAGGCTGTCCATGCAGCGAAAAATCAGTTGACAGAATGGAAAAGCAGTGCTATAATAGGGAAAACCGCAAATGCGGCAGGGAGTCAAATTTATGTCGTAAATAAAACTGTAGTAGTAAAGGGTCCGCCGAACGGTATCACGCAAAGGGTGAATGACAAAGGCGGCGTGGATAGAAACTACTACGATTCAGACGGCTGCCAAACGAAACAGATTTCAAACAACAGTCACGGGCATAAAAAAGAAAGCAAATTAGGAAAACACGGTGAACATAAGCATATGTACATCAAAAATGAAAAAGGAATTCCTGTCCATGGTGAAGCAGAGGAATTGAGTGATTCCGAAAGAAGGGAGAATCAAGATATTTTATGAGTGCGAATGACCTCTTGAAGAAGAAAGTAGAAGACTGTTATGGTCTGGTCGAATTCACATATCATGGGAAATACGGAAACATAGACCCTTGTTTTCATAAAGACGGAACATACAGCTATTTACTTTATTTTGACGGGTTTGAAAAAACAGTGTACTCTATTGTTGATGTCATGAACACTCCCTTCGTCTGTGGGAAGTCATTAAATGAGTTAAGAGACGCTGTTAAGGTGCTGGATTGAACACCAAAGCGATTAGAAAGCATCTCAAAATACGTGTTGTTTTGAGAAGTAAAACCAAATACGATAGAAAGCATCTCAAACGAGGTGCTTTTTTCATGCCTGAAAGGAGAAACCTATGGAACAAAAGGCAAAAGAAATCCTGCTGGAAAAGCTGGAAGAAATGGCAGAATTCACGCCTGATACATATGGTGATTTGCAAGGTTATGCGGTGTTGTGCAGCGCTATGGTGGATTTATATAACGCTATTGCACAGAATCCGTAAAGCTGCCCCGACCAAGGGCATAAACTGGCGGAGGGCGGAAAACAAGAACAATTCAGCCAGCGGGTACGGCGTTCTTATTTGTGAAATCAGCATCTGAGCAATCAGGTGCTATTTTTATACCCAAATCACGAAAGGAATGAAAGAACATGGAAGACGAAACCGAGAACGAGCCGACACAGCAGGAGCAGACGCCGGAGCCGCAGGCAAAGACCTACAGCGAAGAGGATTACAAAGCACTGCAGGCGAAGTTGGACGCTGTCACAGGGCAGCTGAACGATGCGAACAGCAAGATCCAGTCGTACACCGAAATGGATATTGACGGCATCAAGCAGTCCGCTGCCGACTGGCAGAAGAAGTACGAGGCTGCACAGAATCAGATGCAGCAGATGGAGTACAGTGCCAAGCTGGACAAGTTTGTGGCGCAGCAGGGCTGCAGGAATCCGATCTATGCGGACTATTTGAAATTTCAATTTATTCCCTCCATACGGAGGGAGACTCGACGTGTGTCACGCTGCCGTCCGGGTTAACAGTATTTCAATCCACTCCCTCCGCATAGAGGGAGACGCCGTCCAGAACGCTGTTGTTGGCTTTCCGCACTCATTTCAATCCACTCCCTCCGTATGGAGGGAGACATGATATTTTTCAATGAGTTTTGACGGATTTTACATTTCAATCCACTCCCTCCGTATGGAGGGAGACATTATAATATGCCTACACAGCGTGCAATGGAAATATTTCAATCCACTCCCTCCGTATGGAGGGAGACGCCGTATATTTGGCTGACCCGGTTGCAATTGAGGAATTTCAATCCACTCCCTCCGTATGGAGGGAGACTGCACAATCAATTGCAATCAACAGCGACTACAAGATTTCAATCCACTCCCTCCGTATGGAGGGAGACGCGGACGCAGAGGCAGAGGCACGGGGAGAGGGGGATTTCAATCCACTCCCTCCGTATGGAGGGAGACATTTTCCGGAACAAAAACAGGACTCGAACGGCGTATTTCAATCCACTCCCTCCGTATGGAGGGAGACAGCATTACGCCGCTCTTGTACTTGTCAGCGCTGATATTTCAATCCACTCCCTCCGTATGGAGGGAGACCGAGCGTCACGCACTCTGATGGGCATATCTCAGTATTTCAATTCACTCCCTCCGTATGGAGGGAGACGTGTGGCTCAGTGAAAATGGAAACAGTATCACTGGATTTCAATCCACTCCCTCCGTATGGAGGGAGACTCATATGTAGATAGAGTGTAGCCATTGTGAGTTTATTTCAATCCACTCCCTCCGTATGGAGGGAGACGTGGTAACTCGCAGACGTTTGGGGAATGGTTGGAAATTTCAATCCACTCCCTCCGTATGGAGGGAGACACCAACATATGGGATATAAAGGCTTGCACTGGTATTTCAATCCACTCCCTCCGTATGGAGGGAGACAGTGCAGATTCTCCGCAGTCAGGTCAATCCGATATTTCAATCCACTCCCTCCGTATGGAGGGAGACTCTTTCCGGCTTTCATAGCTTCCAGTGCTTCACCATTTCAATCCACTCCCTCCGTATGGAGGGAGACAACTGTTCGCATCGAGTGACGCTGCAAAACGTGCATTTCAATCCACTCCCTCCGTATGGAGGGAGACCGGAGAGAAGGTGTCTGGCAATGAAGCGTTTCAAATTTCAATCCACTCCCTCCGTATGGAGGGAGACTTTCTGTTCGTCCGCATTCAGAGATACCTTATCATTTCAATCCACTCCCTCCGTATGGAGGGAGACTGATACGATCATACCGATTTATCTGGACGGCAGTATTTCAATCCACTCCCTCCGTATGGAGGGAGACTAAATGCATACTTACCTATCAATACTGAAACTGGTATTTCAATCCACTCCCTCCGTATGGAGGGAGACTATATATATTATACACCATCTCAGAACCGTAGTATTTCAATCCACTCCCTCCGTATGGAGGGAGACCGTTCAAAAGTGTCTGTCCTGCTTCCAGTAATGCCATTTCAATCCACTCCCTCCGTATGGAGGGAGACGTAATCATTCAACGCTTTCGGATCTAGCCCCAGGAATTTCAATCCACTCCCTCCGCATGGAGGGAGTCTTCTCCGTCTGCCGCCATTTTTTTCGCTAATAACTGTGCAAAACTAGCAACTTTATCTTTATCTCTTTCTAAACCAGCTTCAATGATTTTTCCTATCTCCGAATAATACATATGCATTCTCCTTACCTTATCATTTATATATATTATACCACATAAGCGTTTTATTTCAAGAAAAATCGTTTTATTTTTATGTTTTTCGTTTTGTTTTACTGTTTTTGCGTTTCATTTTATATATTTTCGTTTTGTTCATACACAATAATAGGCGGCAATCTATGTTTGATTACCGCCCATTTTTATTAAACCGATAACCGACACCCCAAACCGTCTGTATGTATATT
>OGXH01002327.1_pt1 | contig 13288 bp, 10 predicted proteins | sample 1576241 | NCBI WGS metagenome assembly OGXH01 (sample SAMEA3541529, study PRJEB24748) | human gut metagenome | biome: human gut; feature: human-associated habitat; material: faeces | place: China | collected 2012
GGGTGATGGCACGATATATTTCGTTGCCTTTTTCATTGAGGACGACATTGGTGAAGTTATCGTATTCATCTATAATAAGATATAGGGGATAACCTAATCTCCTGGCTTCGTCATCAAGGATGTGAAGTTTATCAATTCCTTTATCCGCAGCACTGAAACGTTCTATGAATTCGTCTGTGTAATATTCACGATATCTGTTGAGAAAACCGTCTAGCTGCACAGCGCTGTAAGAATCAAATCTTTGTGGCAGTTCATCAATATTGCCACCGATTTTGGAAAAGTCAAGATAAAGTATTTGGTATTTGCCTTGAAGCGGAGTTGTATTCTGCCCGATCCAGAGATTCCCGAAAAGTTGCTGGAACTTATCTTTCTGTGAAAGGTCATAATATGAACGAAGCATGCTTAGTAGCAGGCTCTTGCCAAAGCGTCTCGGACGGATGAATATCAGATAGTTGGCTTGATCTTCCAACATGGGGATATACATTGTTTTATCCACATAATAGCGGTTTTGCGTGATTACATCCTCAAAATTGGACATACCATAAGGAATTCCTTTTATTGTTCCCATAACTTTTTCAGATTGTTTCTTCTTGTTTTCCAAACAATTAATTACCAAAGATAGTTTTTTTGAAATGGATATTCCATTCTTTTGCGCTTATTTTTTATCTAATTATAAACGCAGTTTTTAACGTCAGGGATTATCTTCTACTAGAAAAGAAAAAACGTTTTTATTTCTCATATTCTCATGATTTTGCATTAATCAGCATATAATCAGAGTATTATAGTATGAGAAATGTTTTTAATAAGTTGCATTTCTCATCATTTCCGGGTGAAATAAGCCTTAAAACAGTTATTTCTCATACTTTTTTAAGTCATTTCTCATACTATTATTGCCCTTCTTCGACTATTTTCTTCTTTGTATATACCCTATGTGTTCCTCTTCCGGTGATTTCTATTCCCGAATCGGGTTGATGTCCCCATTTTCTCAGTTCGTTGGTGGCTGCTGTTTGTAGCAATCCGGTTAGTTTCTGATATTCCCGAACGGTCAGGAAAGGATATTCATCGAGATATTTTAGTGCTAATGTTAGTCGTTGTTCCGGTGTGAATTTATTCGAGGATTTTTGCTTTTTCCAAGGAGCTCTTTCCAACCGGCATTCTGTCATACATGTAGTGAAATACTGCCTTGCAGGCAGTTATTGATTAGAATTTAAAGGAGGTGCCTTATCTTATGAAAATGACATTTCAGCCGAAAAAAAGATCCAGAGCTAAAGTTCACGGATTCAGAGCAAGAATGAGCACAAAAGGTGGAAGAAAAGTTTTAGCTGCAAGAAGATTAAAAGGAAGAAAAAAATTATCAGCATAAAACCAAAGGCCGCATAAAATTTATGTGGTCTTTTCTTCTATCTAAAGCTATTCAATGAAAAGAAAATTTAGACAAATCATGAAGGAAAGAATGGATTCATGAAATATTCGGAAAGCCTGAAAAAAAACAGAGATTTTCAGCTGGTTTATAAGCAGGGAACATCGTTTGCAAACCGATTTCTGGTCATGTATGTGAAGAAAAATCAGCTGGGACGGAACCGGATTGGAATTTCAGTAAGTAAAAAGGTTGGAAACAGCGTTGTGCGCCACCATCTGGCGAGACTGATCCGGGAGAGTTATCGTCTGCATGAAGAGGAATTTCAGTGTGGAATGGATGTAGTTGTGATCGCAAGAGTTAATGCAAAAAACTGTACGTATTTCGAGATAGAGGGAGCACTTTTGCATCTGGGAAAACTGCATCATATATTAAAGGAAACAGAAAAATGAAGACGGTATTGATAAAAGGTATCCGGTTTTATCAGAAGTACCTGTCTCCTCTGAAGAGGGTGCACTGCCCTTATACGCCGACCTGCTCGCAGTACGGGCTGGAAGCGATTCAGAAATATGGTGCTTTCAAAGGAAGTCTGCTGGCATTATGGAGAATACTGAGATGTAACCCGTTTTCACACGGAGGTTACGACCCTGTGCCGTAGATAAATAAGGAGGAAAAGACGTTTTGGATATCGTACTGAGTAAATCAACGTGGCCGATTATCGGGTGGGTATGCCAGATCCTCGGCTGGCTGATCAATGGAATTTATTTTTGTCTGGAAAAAATTGGAATTCCGAATATCGGTATTGCGATTATTCTGTATACGATTATCATTTATCTCGTTCTGACGCCGCTTCAGATCAAGCAGCAGAAGATGTCGAAGATGATGAGCGTAATGCAGCCGGATCTGCAGAGAATTGAAAAGAAATATCAGAACAAAAAAGACCAGGCTTCTCAGATGAAAAAATCTGAAGAAACCATGGCAGTTTATCAGAAATACGGTGTCTCCCCGACAGGAAGCTGCAGTACACTGCTGATTCAGATGCCGATTCTGCTTGCACTGTACCAGGTTATCTATCATATTCCGGGATATATCGGAAGTGTCCGCAATGTATTCCAGGGACTGACAACACAGATGATGGGTGTATCAGGATATTCTGACATCCTGACACAGTTTATCACAGATAACCGTGTTACCATGTACAGTAAAGTAAGTGAAACATTAACCGAAAATAACCTTCTGGACATGTTTTATGTGCTGAAACCGTCCCAGTGGACGAAGCTGGCTGACATCAGCGAGTTCTCCGGTATTGCGGATACCATTACAAAAACCGCCGCGGAGTCCAAGCATATCAACATGTTCCTTGGATTTAATATCACACAGTCTCCGATGGATGTCATCCGCGAGGGTATGGCAAACGGATCTGCGCTTCTGATTGCAGGAGCAATTCTGGTGCCGATTCTGGCATGGTTTACCCAGTGGCTGAACTACAAGCTGATGCCGCAGGCACCATCTTCCAACAACGGAAATAAGACAGCAAACTCCATGGAAAATTCCATGAAGACCATGAACACGGTAATGCCTGTTTTCTCCGCATTTATGTGTTTATCATTCTCCATCGGTATTGGTATTTACTGGATCGCCGGTGCGCTCGTTCGAAGTGTACAGCAGGTTATCATCAACCGCCATATGTCCTCGATCGACATGGATGAGGTGATCCGCAAAAACCAGGAAAAAGCTGCAAAGAAGAGAGAAAAAGCCGGCCTTCCGCCGCAGAAAATCACACAGGCTGCAACGCAGAGTGTGCGTAATATTCAGGTACAGGAGAACGAAGAGCCGTCTGCTGAGGAAAAAGAGGCAGCAAGAAAGGCTTCGACTGAGTATTACAACAGCAATCAGGAATACCGCGCCGGAAGCATCGCTGCGAAAGCAAACATGGTAAAACAGTTTGATGAAAAGAACAGCAAAAAGAAAAAATAGGGGGTAAATCTTTATGGAGTTTATCGAAGTATCCGCAAAAACCGTGGACGACGCCATTACAAAAGCCTGCATCGAGCTTCAGGCTGCCAGCGATAAACTGGAGATCCAGGTCATCAGCGAAGGCAGTTCCGGATTCTTTGGAATCGGAAGTAAACCGGCTGTGATCCGTGCCGCTGTAAAAGCCGCACCGGAAAAAGAACCGGAAACACCCCAGAAACCAGAGAAAAAAGAGGCAGCTCCTGCACCGGTAAAAGAAGCGCCGAAAAAAGAAGCTGTAAAGAAAGAAACGGAAAGAAAATCTGCTCCGCGTCAGGCAGAAACTGCAAGACGCTCCGAGCCAAGAGAAGAGCGTGAAGTAGTTCAGAGAACAGACGAGGAAATCGCCCAGATCAAGGCAACGGCACTTGAGTTCTTAAGCGGCGTGTTCAAAGCCATGGAGCTCCCGGTTGAGATCCAGATGGAGTACAATGCCGAGAATGGTTCTCTTGAAGTTGATTTTGCCGGTGAGGATATGGGCATCCTGATCGGAAAAAGAGGACAGACGCTGGATTCCCTTCAGTATCTGACCAGCCTTGTAGTCAATAAAGAGCAGAAGGATTACGTTCGTGTCAAACTTGATACGGAAAATTACCGCAAGCGCAGAAAAGAAACACTGGAAAACCTGGCAAGAAACATCGCTTACAAAGTGAAAAAGACCAGAAGACCGGTTTCTCTGGAGCCAATGAATCCTTACGAGAGAAGAATCATCCACTCTGCACTGCAGGGAAATAAATTTGTGGAGACCTACAGCGAGGGCAGCGAGCCATATCGCCACGTTGTTGTAGCGCCGAAACGATAAGAAAGCGTAAAAAATATGCAAAAAGACGGTACCTGTGTAAAATACGGGGTACCGTCTTTTCTGGTTTTCTGCTAAAATGGAACTATTCAGAGCCATGCGAGAGGAAAGAAAAAATGTGGATCTGAATACTGGGATCCCCAAAAAGAGAGGTTTTAGAAAGGACTGGAAACAATGGCAGGATTTCATTTGGATGATACAATTGCCGCAGTGTCCACAGCGATGGCGCCGGCGGGAATTGGTATTGTAAGAATCAGCGGAAACGATGCATTCGAAGTGGCGGACCGCGTATTCCGTGCAAAAAAAGAAGGAAAAAAGCTTTCCGCGGTCAAATCCCATACGATTCATTATGGATGGATTACCGAAGGGGAGGAAGTGATTGATGAGGTCCTTGTCATGGTGATGAAAGGGCCGAAAACATATACGGGTGAGAATACCGTCGAGATCGACTGTCACGGCGGGGTGCTGGCGGTGAAAAAAGTGCTCGAGGCAGTCTTAAATGCCGGTGCGCGGGCGGCAGATCCGGGTGAGTTTACGAAACGGGCGTTTCTGAACGGAAGAATGGATCTGACGCAGGCCGAGGCGGTTATGGATGTCATCTCGGCAAAGAGTGCGTATGCCTTAAAAAGCTCCGAGAGCCAGCTGCGCGGAACGGTGAAAAAGGCGATCCGGGCAATCCGCAAGAAGCTGATTTACGAGATCGCATTTATTGAGTCGGCGCTTGATGACCCGGAGCACATCAGTTTAGATGGATATCCGGAAACACTTCATGGAATTGTGGAAGAAGCGCAGAAAGAGATTCAAAAGCTTCTTGCAAACAGTGACAATGGAAAAATTTTAAAAGAGGGTATTTCTACCGTCATTATTGGAAAACCGAATGCCGGAAAATCATCTCTTTTAAATACGCTCGTGGGAGAGGAGCGTGCTATCGTTACAGATATTGCTGGTACCACGAGGGATGTACTGGAAGAACAGATCAACTTAAATGGAATCATTTTAAATGTGATCGATACAGCGGGAATCCGTGAGACGGACGATGTTGTGGAAAAGATCGGCGTGGATCGTGCAAAAAAATATTTAAATGAGGCAGATCTGGCAATTTATGTTGTGGATACATCAACACAGTTGGATGAAAATGATTTTGAAATTATGGAGCTTTTAAAAGACAGAAAAGCAATCATTCTTTTAAACAAATCGGATCTGGCTCCGGTTACTGATCGAGAATCGATCAGAAAGCATCTGGATAAAAAGATGATTGCAATTTCCGCGAAGGAGCAGACCGGGATCGGGGAACTGGAAGAGACAATCCGTGAGATGTTTTTCACCGGAGAAGTTACATTTAATGATGAAGTGTATATCACAAATATTCGTCATAAAACTGCTTTACAGGAAGCAATGAATAGTTTAAATTTAGTGGTGCAGAGTATTATGGACGGTATGCCGGAAGATTTTTATTCTATTGATCTGATGAATGCATATGAAGAACTGGGAAGCATCATTGGTGAGGCAGTCGAAGATGATCTTGTGAATGAGATATTTAGTAAGTTTTGTCTGGGCAAATAATTGGCACCAATGGGTGCCAATTATTGGAAGAATGCAAGAGCAGCATTCTTCCGGCGTGTTGGAAAGAACGGTTAAGTCAATGGACGACAACTATTGGAAGAATGCAAAGGCAGCATTCTTCCGGTGTGTTGGCAAAAACTATTGTCGCCATTGGACGACAACTATTGGAAGAATGCAAGAGCAGCATTCTTCCGGTGTACTGGCTTTTTTGATAAGATTTTTTAGAAAGAAGGATAAGAAGATGCCTGCGATTGAAGAAAATTATGATGTGGTAGTTGTGGGGGCAGGTCATGCGGGATGTGAGGCGGCATTAGCATGTGCAAGGCTTGGATTGGAGACAATTATTTTTACAGTAAGTGTGGACAGTATCGCGATGATGCCTTGTAATCCAAATATTGGAGGAAGTTCAAAAGGGCATCTTGTGAGAGAGATTGATGCACTTGGCGGACAGATGGGGATTAATATTGACAAGACATTTATCCAGTCTAAGATGTTAAATAAATCCAAAGGTCCTGCAGTACATTCCCTGCGTGCACAGGCAGATAAAGTGAATTACAGCATGGAGATGCGGAAAACACTTCAGAATACAGAGCATCTTACAATCCGACAGGCAGAAGTAGCCGAGATCATTACGGTTCCGGTAAATTCTGCTGTTACAGAAGAAGATATAAATGCAGGAAAAAAAGATGGACAGGTTATAGAAGTTAATGGCGAACTTCAGAAAATTACCGGGGTAAAGACTGTTTCCGGTGGAATTTATCATTGTAAGGCAGTTGTACTTTGTACAGGAACGTATTTGAGAGCACGCTGTCTGACAGGCGAGATGATCACTTATACCGGACCGAATGGTCTTATGGCAGCAAATCATCTTACAGATTCACTTAAAGAGCATGGAATCGAGATGTTTCGTTTTAAGACAGGAACGCCTGCGAGAGTGGATAAACGTTCTCTGGATTTTTCAAAAATGCAGGAACAAAAGGGAGATGAGAGAGTAGTTCCATTTTCATTTACAACAAACCCGGATGATGTGCAGATTGATCAGGTTTCCTGCTGGCTGACATATACAAATCCAAAGACACATGAAATCATTCGTGCAAATTTGGATCGTTCACCAATTTATGCCGGAATTATTGAAGGAACCGGTCCGCGTTATTGCCCTTCCATTGAGGATAAAGTAGTAAAATTTGCAGACAAAGACCGTCATCAGATTTTTATTGAGCCGGAAGGCATTAATACAAATGAAATGTATGTTGGAGGTATGTCATCTTCACTGCCTGAGGACGTTCAGCATGAGATGTACCGCACGCTGCCTGGAATGGAGCATGTTAAAATTGTAAGAAATGCATATGCGATCGAGTATGACTGCATTAACCCGAATCAGCTTTATGCATCACTGGAATTTAAAAAGATCAAAGGACTTTTTTCCGGTGGACAGTTTAACGGAAGCAGCGGTTATGAGGAGGCAGCTTGTCAGGGACTGATCGCAGGTATCAATGCATCTATGAGTATTTTAGGAAAAGAACCTCTGGTTTTAGACCGGTCAGAAGCCTATATTGGCGTATTGATCGATGATCTTGTGACCAAAGAAAACCACGAGCCATACCGAATGATGACCTCACGTGCAGAATATCGCCTGCTGTTAAGACAGGATAACGCAGATCTGCGTCTGACGAAGAAAGGTTATGAAATTGGTTTAATTTCAAAAGAACGTTATGACTGGGTATGCAAAAAAGAAGAGCTGATCGCGCAGGAAATTGAACGTGTTGCAAAAGTAAAAATTGGTGCGAATAAAAAAGTACAGGAATTGCTGGAAAGTTATGACAGTATTCCGTTAAATACAGGAACATTTCTGACAGAATTGATCCGCAGACCGGAGCTTGATTATGATAAATTAGCACCGATCGATCCGGAACGTCCGGATCTTCCTGCTGAAGTTACTGAGCAGGTAAATATCAGTATCAAGTATGATGGTTACATTAAGCGTCAGATGAAGCAGGTGGAAAGTTTTAAGAAACTTGAAAAGAAAAAGATACCGGAAAACTTTAATTATGATGATGTTCCAAGTCTGCGAATTGAGGCACGTCAGAAATTAAAGACTTATTCACCAACTTCAATCGGACAGGCATCCCGTATTTCAGGAGTATCGCCGGCAGATGTATCAGTACTGCTTGTGTATATGGAGCAGATGAAGTACCATGAGAAGAAATCGGAAGACTAAAATAAATTTAATGACATTGTCGGCAGATTAAAAAAAACGAAGATTTTATATAATTAGGACATTTGCATATAAAACAGAGAATGGAGATCAGAATGAATTATAATCTGGAACAGTTTAAAGAAGGTTTAAAAGAACTTCAGATTGAATTGAGTGATAAACAGATCAATCAGTTTCTTCAATATTATGAACTTCTGGTAGAAACCAATAAGGTGATGAATCTGACTGCAATCACAGAATTTGATGAAGTAGTGGAAAAACATTTTCTGGACAGTCTTTCTTTGTGTCGTGTATACGATTTAAAAGATAATGTTAAAATTTTAGATCTCGGAACCGGGGCAGGATTTCCCGGAATCCCGCTTAAAATTGCATTTCCAGATTTAGAACTGGTACTTGCAGATTCCTTAAATAAAAGGATTAAATTTTTAAACCAGGTAATTGATGAACTGGAGCTGAAAAATATTACTGCTGTTCATGCCAGAGCGGAGGAGCTTGGTAAAAATAAAGATTACAGAGAACAGTTTGATGTATGTGTTTCACGTGCAGTGGCAAATTTGTCTTCTCTTAGCGAATACTGTATACCATTTGTGAAAGTTGGTGGCAAATTTATTTCATATAAATCAGGCAGCATTGAAGAAGAAGTGGTAGAAGCGAAAAAAGCTGTTTTTGTTTTAGGTGGAAAAGTAACGGATGTGTATAAATTTGATCTGTATGAACAGAAAAGATCGTTTGTTGTGATCAACAAGGAAAAGCACACACCGAAAATATATCCAAGAAAAGCCGGGACGCCGACGAAAGAGCCATTACATTAATATTATGTTCATAAAAAAAGTGACTGTAGAAAATTTACTTTTCACAGTCACTTTTTTCATGGTAATAAAATATTCCCAGAACATACCGTCTGTTGATTCGATATAAAATTAATTTTTTTCACGATTAAAAAGCATCTGAATAACTTCAGCTAACTTATCAGGAGCTTCTAATTGTGGAAGGTATTTTACATTAGAAATATATGAAGTTTCAATAAAGGAACTTTGTTTTGCATAGCTGGTTACGATCTGAACAGAATCAGGATTGCTCCGGCTTTCCACAACATAGAATGGAATGGAAAGTTTCTTTAGTGCATGTAAAATGCAGTTGTCAGTGTACTGTCCCTCAATACTTGCCATTAAATATTTTCCGTGGCTGCCATTCATGTGTGATGCTTCGTAGTAGGCATCCAGCATTTTAGAGGAGACAAGCTGTGGTTTGTTAAAATATTCAGTATAAAATAGTTTCTGTATATTTTTTTCATGCGTTTTTACATTGTAAATAAATGTTCCGAGAACAGGAACTTCCAGTAATGTCTTCTTTAAAGTAGAAGAGTTACTTGGCGTGCGGTTAAATTTTTCAGGCATTGGCGGATTGATAGCAATGATTTTATGAAATAAATGATTCGTCATATTTTCTGCCAACGTCACAAATGAAATGGAAGAACCCGTTGCAATTACTGTAGGGGTATCTTTTATTACTTCTTTTACAAAATCAGTAATAAGCTGAACATATAAGTAATTAGTGTATGTCAGATAAGGTTTTTCTGAACGTCCGCATCCTAAGAGGTCAATCGTATATACGGTATGCTGCTTTTCAAGTTTTTTTGCAAAACGGCACCACTCATAAGAGGAACTGAGTGGACTCAGATCATGTATCAATAAAACAGGTGTTCCAGAACCATGTTTTGTGTAATAGATTTTTCCATTCTTCCAATCAAAAAAATTACCATTTTCCGTCTTTAAGATGTTTTTCATTGAAGCAGTAAGATCGATAAAACGATTTACGAAATGAATGGTTCCGGCAGCTAATGCAGTTAACAGAAAAAAATGTCTGATATTTTTTTTCATACTCTTATTCATAAATGCCTCCATATCTGCCAAATAACAGGCTATTTTTATAATAATATTATAGCCGCTTTTGGCCGCTTATACAAATTAAATTTTTGATTCATGAAAAATTTATCTTTTCAACAAAGTGAATTTAGTATAAAATAAAAATGGTTTATTATTTATGTAATATAAAACATACGTTCGAAGGAAGTATATGATAAGTGAATATTTAAAAAAATTTCAGTCGGAGCTGATGACTAATAAGGAAGATATACATAAATCGATTCAGACACTGGAATTACAGATGAAAGAAAATAAGGCATTTATAATGCTTTTAAAAGAAGAAAATGATTCAAACTATGAATCATTCAGCCCCAGGGATGTTAATCCAAAGGGCAGGGAACAGATTTTACATTTAGAGGAGCAGCAGAAACTTTTACAGGAACAGTTAGATACCAGAAAAAAAGAATATACATCCTGTGTTACAAAGCTGAATGAATTAAATGAGGCAATTTCTGAGCTGGAACAAAAAATAAATGATAATAACTCTGATATAAGCGATGAGATATTCCGGTTAAAATTATTAGAAACACAGGAAAATGAGAGACAGCGCATATCAAGGGAATTACATGATTCAACGGTGCAGAATCTGACAAGTCTGGTTCATAAAACAGAATTATGCAGTAAATTAATTGATATGGATAAGGTCAGATGTAAACTGGAATTAAATATCATGTCTAAAACTTTGCGTGATATTATCAATGATACACGAAATATGATCTACAATCTGCGACCAATGTCATTTGATGATATAGGCTTAGAAGTTACGATTGAACGTGCGTTAGAAAAGTTAGAGAGCAGTGAAACAAAAAAGATAAATTTTTCTGTAGTTGGTGAGTCTTACAAAATAAATCCTGTTATTGGAATTACTTTGCTAAGAATTATTCAGGAAGCCTGCAGTAATGCAATCCGCCATGCAGATTGTTCTGTAATAAAGGTAGTTTTAAACTATCAACCGGGAACAATTATACTTTCTATTGAAGATGATGGAAAGGGATTTGTATATGAGGAGAATGAGTGTAATTGCAAAGCAGATAATTCTGGATTTGGTTTGTCAATGATGAGAGAAAGAGTATATCTTTTATCTGGAAAAATAGACATTCATTCAAAAACAAATGCAGGAACGAAGATTCAGGTTGAAGTTCCAATTGCCGAATAGGGAGGTACAAAACGATGTCAGTAAAAGTTATGATAGCAGATGATCATTCAATGATTCGTGAAGGTTTAAAGCAGTTATTAGAGTTAGAAGGCGAGTTTGAGGTTATTGCAGAAGCATGTGATGGAGTAGATTGTCTTGAAAAATTAAAAACAGTTGTACCTGATATATTATTACTTGATATCAATATGCCAAATATGAATGGACTCGAAGTCCTTCAGAGAATAAAAGATATGAAAATGAAAATTAAAGTAATGGTTTTAACAGTACATAATGAGGTCGAATATCTTTTGAAGGCAGTTGATATTGGAGTAAATGGTTATTTATTAAAAGATTCTGAATCTGCAGAATTAAAAAAAGCAATCTTAGCAGTTGTTAATGGGGAAGATTATATACAGCCAAGTTTAATACCGGTTTTAAATTCCAAGATGCTTGATCGTGACAGCGACAGCAGTAAAATTGAAAGTCTTACCAGAAGAGAACTTGAAGTTTTAAAGATGCTTTCCTATGGAACTTATAATAAAGAAATTGCAGAGCAGTTAAATATTAGTGAACGTACCGTAAAGAATCACGTATCTAATATTTTTAAGAAAATTGGAGTTACAGATCGTACACAGGCAGCCGTATTTGCAATTCGTAATAATCTAATTACAATTTAATCATAGTCAATACGTTTGCGGAGTCGAAAATTACTACTAAAATATATAAGATTAGTAATAAATAAAAAGCTCATGTAATGTTTCACGTGAAACATTATATGGGTTTTTTAAATTTATAGAATTTAGGTGTCAAAAGGTGATTCATAACTTTGTGCAATATGCCAATCAAAAAATTAAAAATCATCTTTTGACATCCGGATTTTTACAGAAAAATGCGCCCTATGAATTAAATTCTTTTGGTCAGGATCAAACACCTCGTGGAAAAATTAGCTGTAAACAGCACCACTTTGTCACCGCTCTAGCGTAAAAGTGAATTTAAAATGTGTGTCATTTCTTGTTCTTGGTATAGGTTATTTTAAAATTAGGTTACAAATAAGTTTAATAGCTTATTTATTGTTTCTAAACAAAACAGATACATTTGATAGTATCGTAAATGGGATAATTACATTACTACTTTACAACAAATTTGCTCAGAAAATTAAATTAGTAAATTAGCATATTAAATGAAAGCAAAAAATGTATTGATTTTATTGAATTCGCAAAATTAATCTTAGTACTTTGTAATATATTACATTAAAAACTAATTTATAAGTGATATCTGACCAGACTATTATTAAATCTATAAAGATGGTTATATATAGAATGTTTCACGTGAAACATTCTCAAAAAGAAGTTGATTAATTATATTTATAAATTAATTGTTTTCTTAAAATAAATATTCAAGGAAGAATAGTGTAAAAGTAAGATTCATATATTTAAAATTATACTTATATAATAGAAATTTGTAACAAGGACAAAACTAAAAATATATTTTATATTGATATCAATATAAAAAAGAAAACATTAAAAATGTTTCACGTGAAACATTTTCAACTCATGATAATAGGAGGTACATATTATTATATCAATAAAATTGCACACAATCTGAAAGTATCAGAATAGAATTTATATGCTTATCTGTCAAATTAAAATTTTTTATTAGGAATATATATTTTTTGAATGATTCGTGATCAATGAGACATTACATATGAGACATTAGACCTATGTTATATTATTGTAAAATATTATATTATGACCAGAAAAAATAATTTTTAACTAAAGCTATATAAAAGCCTTGACTTTTTGTGATTTGTTGGCTGATAATTTATACAAAAGTTTTTTACTACCAAAATTTCCACAGATAATTGTGTCTTATGAATATAAAAGTCATTTTGACAAGAAATTGTACCTGATCAAAAATGGCTATAAACGGGGCAGTCCAAGTATACGAAAGAGCTACAAAAGGTTCTTTATCAGATGAAGAAGTAAATAATTTTTAATTCGATAAAAATATATAATTCTTTTAATTCCAGATGAATAATAAAAGTAAAATTATACAAAATGTTTCACGTGAAACATTTTATTATAGAAATGCATATATATAAGTGCTATAATAAAAACAATAAAAAAGGAAATGAGGATTAAAATGAGCAGAATTATAGCAATCGCCAACCAAAAGGGTGGTGTAGGTAAAACAACAACGGCGATTAACCTTGCTTCCTGTTTAGCCGAAGCAGGAAAAAAAGTTTTGACAATTGATCTTGATCCACAGGGAAATATGACGA
>OGXH01002330.1_pt1 | contig 13275 bp, 15 predicted proteins | sample 1576241 | NCBI WGS metagenome assembly OGXH01 (sample SAMEA3541529, study PRJEB24748) | human gut metagenome | biome: human gut; feature: human-associated habitat; material: faeces | place: China | collected 2012
GGGCGCATACAATCCCCTGCGAGAGCTGAGCACCCACCCGGACTATGAGGAAGAGTAGACCGGGGAAATAAAATATGTAAAATGTGGTTCCAATATTAACAATTCAACCACATTAGAATTCGACAACATTTCTGACTTTTGGTAAAATTATCATGTCAAGGAAAATTGATCAATAACTAAGACAACAAAATAAATGCCTTATTAAAATTCTTGGTTTAATACCGGGAGTTTTAATAGGGCATTTTTTGTTACAAAATTTTAATGGAAAGAGAGGAGTGGACCAGTGAAACAGGCAGAAGAAAAATACAAAATTAGAGAAATTAGTTATCTTTTCCAGACACTTGAAAAGGAATGGGAACGTTCTGGAAGAACAGTGACTAAGCGTAAACTAAATCAGGATGCATTGGACATGTTTTCTGAATATTACGTGCAAAAGGTAAAGGAATATGAAACAGAGCAGGATAATATCAAAACAAAAACAATTCAGGAGATGGTGAAGGAAATAAAGGAAATGAGTATCCTTTTAAGAATAACAAAAAAGATTTGTACTAAATCAAAAACTCAGACTACAAAGGATTACATCATTATCGAATTGGACAAGGAAGAAAGAAATTGCTTGGAAAATATTATAGGAAGTGAGGACTAGCGGATGAATTATAAGATAAAAGTTTACAAGACAAAAAGTAATGAATGGAGCACTAAGGCATATGCTTCAGTTACATTTAATAACAGTTTTGTTGTAACAGGAATAACGGTTAGAGAAGGAAAGAACAATAACTTATTTGTAGCCATGCCAAGTTATAAAAGCAGCAAGACAGATGAAAATGGCAGACCCATATACAAAGATTATTGTAATCCAACCACAAAGGAATTCAGGGATGAACTTTATGGAAACATCATTGATGCTTATATGAATGACAAGAAGGAACTTGAAGTAAAAGGTGCAAGCAACAAGTTTGAATTTGGAATAGCCCTAAGAAGTTTTAGTGGTGAGAACATAGAAGCTTTGGGACGCATCTATTTTGATAAATGTTTTGTCATTAATAACGTGAAAGTAATTCCAAGCGAAAAAGGTTCATTTGTGGCAATGCCGTCACAACTTGTAAATAAAGAAAATGGCGAAAAAGAGTATGAAGATGTTTGTTTTCCAATAACAAAGGAATTTAGAACAGAATTGTATGACGCAATTTTAAAAGAAAAGGACATTATGAAACAGAAACAGCAGGAAGAATTTCAGAAGATTGATGAAATGGACAAAGATAATTTGCCATTTAGATAGGAGGAGTTATGAATAAAAAAGTATGTGTGATTTTTAGAAATGATGAATTTTTGGATAACGATGTAAGAGTGGAAATTATGAAGATTATTGCTTGTATTCCCAAACAGGAATTAAATAATATACATATTTGCATTGACAACTCGAAAGAAGATAATGGAGGTATTAGACGTGAATGGTTAAAACAATTCATAAAGGAAAACTTATTTACAACGAGTACAATTTATACCAATTCATTGGTAATTATTGCGTGTGACGTAACAGAAATAAACATTTTCATAGCATTGATGCATTTGTTTGGAATAAAGGTTTATCTGGAAAATGAAGATGCAAGCATATTACCTGATCCATTGTATGTAGGTGAAATTCAAAAAATAATAAAGACTAAACTTAAGGAGCATCCAATGTGTATAGCAAAGGCTAATGCGGAGGAAAGAGCGTTTGTTGTCAATGTTGTGTTAGACATTATAGACAATCTTTGGTTAGATTACAGAAAGACAGTACAGTAAAATGAAAATGTTTTTATACTTTACAAATGAAAGAGTAAGTTATATAATGACACTACAGCGAAAATCGAACATACATTCGAACAAAAGCTGGACTTCTATCCGGAATGAAGTAAGAGAAATGAAAACTTAAGCAGAAGGGAGATGAACCAGGTGTCTACAGAAGATTTGAGCAAAAGACAGTTACAGATATATGACAGCATTGTAGTTCATGTACAGGAATACGGTTTTGCACCCACCGTCAGAGAGTTGTGCAAATTAACAGGTTTAGCTTCCACATCATCTATAGTTGGGCATTTAAAGGCTTTAGAAACAAAGGGATACATAAAAAGATATCCTACACATCCTAGAGCAATTACAATATTACAGTAGATGTGTGAGATGGAAATTACCGAAGTATAAGATCAGCTGAATAACAGGTTATGTGCGTAAGGCTAAACAGGCGCAGATGATGGTTACATAAGGCTTACAAGGAATAGTTTCCCATCCTTTGTGAGTACAAAAATTTAATGATTAAATATTTGTATAACAAGGAGAAACACAATTGAACAGAATAGATACTAATGGAAAGAATGCATTTAATGTAGGAGATGAAGCCTACATTATTGAAAGTAATCGCAGTGTAAGAAAAGTTACAATCATAAAGATAAGCAGAGATTTCTGTACAGTAAGATTTGCTGATACAGATGGAGCAATAGCAGTAAGAGTAAGCAGACTGTATGGTACCCGCAATATGGCAGAGAAATCACTGCCAAAGAGACTAACAGTTGCAGTCAGACAGGAAGGACCTCGTCCTCCACATAACGTATGGATGTAGTGGAGGTGATTTGGTGATAGAGTTTGAATATGACAAAACAGGGGTCGGCAGACGACTAGAGATTCTTAGAAAAAAGGCTAACAGTTCCAGAGAAAAGGCAGCGGAAGACTTAGATATATCAAAGGATTCCCTGTACGCCTACGAAAAAGGAAAAAGCATTATGAGTGCAGAAGTATTGGCAAAAGTTTGCATCTTATACAATACTTCAATGGACTACTTACTTAATGGTTGTGAATCAGAAAACAATGTTATAATTCCGGAAATAATGATTTCTTTAGGAAAATATAACGTTGAACAACAGAAACACATGTATGCAGCATTGAGTCATATGATGAAAGTGTTTGCGTAAGAAGAGTAAAAATAAAATCACACTTATGACGAATAAGTCATAGGTGTGATTTGTTGCTTAAATATAGTATAATATATAAAAGATTGTTATATACAGGAGAGAGTGTTGATTTAAGGAATTGGGTGATGAAGAAACTTTATTAAAGGGAAAGTAGTTTAGTATTTAATCAGTTTTATAGAGAGGTGATAGAATATGTTTGAAATGGATTCACAAGAAAAAATTATATTAGCAAAAACATACAGCATTATTGGAAAATATTTTAGCCAAGCAATTTCAGAAGCAGGAGATGGTGAAATGATTCTACGGTGCGCAGGGTTGTCTTCATTAGTAGAAGAGTATAAAAATGAATTAACACCGTATTACATGAATGGAACATGGAAAAACGAGAATCAAGGATTTAATCCAGTAAATGCTTGTTTTTCAATTTGCACCGAAATTGAAAGTAATAAACAGGCTTTAGGAAACTTTTTGAAAGAAATATTTAGTAGAGTAATAAATATTGAACAATCAGATTATATAATATTAAAAAATTATTTAGAAATAATTGGATATGAATTAACGAAAGAACGTATTGAAGACGAATATTATAATGATTATTACAAGTATAATTTAACAGTGTTGTCAGCTGGTGTAGTTGAAAGGCAAGAGGATAAGTCGTTTCTTATTAAAGCATTAGAACAGCATCATAGTGATTTATTACGCTATTATTTAGAGGCTATATCAAATTATGGCAACTCTGAATACAAAAGTTGCATTGATAATAGCAGAAGTGTATTCGAAGGATTCTTTAAAAAAATAGATACTGAAAATGAATATTCAAAAGGGATTCTTTGTGCTACGGGAGAAATAGTAATTGATAATTCCAATACACAACTTTCATCAATAAAAAAAATATTTAACTATTGGATTGAAAATAGAAAAGGGGCTAATCGATACAGAGTATTTGTTAGTTTATACAGTGCAATGTCAGGTTTGGGAACGCATGGTGAGGAAATACCAACTAAAGAGGATGCACTGATGTTTTTAAGAATGACAGAAGATGTTTTAATATGGTGTTTACATCATAATGTAGGATTTTAAATAATTAAAGAAAGGAAAAAAATTGAATAATAAAATTATTGACCAGCAACAATTAATGGCATTGTGTGGAGTGCTTGGGGATACATACAATGGTTTTACTAAAAATGAATTATCAAAATTATTGCAACAGAGTAATATAAACTTAGTGGATGATGGAAGTTTTAATAATGGATACATTTATAGAACTGGATTAAATAAAAAAGATTGGTTGTATAATTGTTTATGTAATGAAATAAATACAACAAAATCATTGAATAAAGTATATGACTTTTTAGAAAAGGCATTTAATCCTGTATCTTTTACAGAGGAGTCAAAAAGGGAGAAATATCATACTCTATTAGAAAAAGTTAACAAAGTTTTATTAATGGCAGGATTAAATATAAATAATGAGGGGAAAATTAAGCAAGTTGAAGTAGCCAGAACACTGGATGAAGTTGATAGAAGAGTAAATAGTTTAAAAAAACAATTATATAATAGAGCAATTCATAAAGAAGTACAAAAGTATTGTATAGCAGATTATTTAAAAGAAGATTATTTTGATGCTGTGTTTGAAGCAGCAAAAGGATTAGCAGAAAGAGTGAGAGAAATTACAGGATTGAAATTGGACGGAGGAAAACTATTTGATACTGCATTTTCAACAAAGGATCCATATATATTTTTCAATAGTTTACAAACGGAAAGTGAAAGAAGTGAATTTATTGGATTAAAAGAACTATTGTCATCAATATTTCATTTGGTTAGAAACAAAGCGGCACATACTCCAAAAATAAATTGGTGGGTAGAAGAAACGATGGCGCTCGATGTGCTTACTTTAATTTCTTTTGCACATAAATATTTAGACAAATGTTATAAAATGCCGAACAAATAAAATACAGAGATTTATATCACATTTATGAAAAAATCATAAGTGTGATTTTTTTTGCACTAAATCTCGTACTATTTTCATACCACTTCGTATTATCCTCAATTTTAAGTTACCCTGAAAAATTTAACAATAAGTGCATAGTCATTGAGGTATCACCCCAAGGCTTAGCTTATAAATACATAGAACAGGTTTCTACTATATTAACAGTGAATCTGCACTACGCCGTGATTAGAGTGGCTTTGTGGTAAGAGCGACATTATAGTGAGGCAGATTTATACTAGCGACGGTCAGAGGAAAAGAAACAATTATCGTGTAGGAGATTTAATGAGGCGTTTCTCTGTTGTGAAAACAGTCGATAGACAGTTAAGAATAGAAAATAAATTGTCACTGGGATAAGTAAGCGACATTGTTAATAAAAGCGAATCCCACATAATACAACCTGAAAGAGAAAGCAGAAAACTTACAGTGGAAATGCTTTGCAAGTTTGCTGATGCGTATAATACTGATCCAAACACAATACTTGGAATTAGCTCACAGAGAATGGCAGTAACGATTGATAAATTAAAATGATTGCCAACTGAAACAAGTGAACAGCTAATAGGTTCATTCATTTTTGACATAGATAACTTAGGATTACTTTCAGGAGGTGGAAAATAATGTTTAATATGCAAAACGACGAGCAGTCAGCAGTAATGAAGAATGTTTATATAAGTAGAAAAAAATAAGGTCATCTGTTATACTTGAGAGAGTTAGTTATTATTGGTTTATAAGAATAGAGCACGCATATATAGGTGTTGTTGGCAGAAAGAGGAAATATTGAGTAAAAAAATTGTATTAATAATTACAAGTTCAATAGATGTTACGGTTGATTATATAATTAAAAAATATAATAAAGTAGCGAATTTCTTTAGATTTAATGTAGATATGTTAAATCAATATGAAATTGGTGTTGTAAATGAATATGGATGGTATATTAAAAATAAATTATCAGGATTTTGCTTATATAAAAGAGATGTTTATTCTATTTACTATAGAAAACCAATTTTTCCTAACTTAGGTGATTATGAAATACAATACAGGAATATGATACAAAGGGATATTGATTGCTTTATTAATGGAATAGCAAATGATTTTGAAGGAAAAGTGTTGTCAAAACCTTATATTCTACGAAATACCGAGAATAAAGTGTTTCAATTATTGTATGCAATAAAACAGGGATTTAATATTCCAAAGTCATTTATTGGAAATGATAACAATATTGCAGAAATTTTTAGTGGTAAATGTTCTATTATTAAGCCGTTAACGATAGGAAAAACATATTCAAATAATTGTTGTGAGATATATCAGACTAATATGTTTTCAGAATTTAATGAGGATATATCTTTGACACCAATTTATTTGCAATTATATCAAAAAAAACAATATGAAGTTAGATTGACAATCATCAACAAAGATGTTTATGCAGTGAGAATAGATTGTGACAACAAAATTGATTGGAGAAAAGATTATAGTAGTCATAGATATACGGTCATTGATTGTCCATTAACTATAAAAAATCTGTGCTATAAAATGTTAGAGGATTTAGAACTAAAATTTGGAGCATTTGATTTTATTGTAGATGAAGAGGATAATTGGGTATTTTTGGAAGTAAATCCTAATGGTCAGTGGCAATGGTTAGAAGAAAAACTTAATTTGAATATATCTGAAAAAATTGTTGAATATTTAGTTATGTAAGGAGAAAAATGGTAAAATTAGTAATAAATAAATTCCTTTGGTTATGGTCTCATTTTCCAATATGTTCATTGAATGATGATAACAATTTTGCTACTTTGTCACTAGATAATGAGAATGAAAAAAAATTAGATTTAGTATTATTAATTTAATGTTAGGCGATGTAATTATTTATTTGTTTACTTTAAATATTAAGGAACGAAAATTTAAGTGGATTCATGTTTTGAAACTTCCTCAATTACCTAATTTTGAAATAACAAACGAAAAACTTAGTGAACTTGAAAGTGCGTATTACCAACATATGTCTTTATTACAGTCTGAAGAACTAAATATTGAATATGTGTCATTATGTAATCATGTGCAATGCGAAGAGAATAGAATTTCTACTAGTGAAAATAAGATTAATATGTATATGACAATAATGCTAACTGTAATTCCGTTATTAGTAGCGATTGTTGATATAAATCAAGTAAAAGAATTATCAATATTAGCTAAACTAAGTATTGCAATTGTTATATATACAATACTTAATATTGGGTTTTATTTGTTTCGAATAATGAAGGTAAAGAAATTCAAATTGAGTAAATTTGGCGAACTAAAGGAATCGTCTGACAAGGTGAAAATGCAAAATTGGCAAATGTATAATGATTGGCAAAATTTGAAGAGCAAAGCAGATTTATATGTGAGTTATGTATTAAATGTTGAGGAATGGATTAAATTTTTAGCAATAATTGGAGTGTTGTTAGCATGCATTTTTTCCATAAATCCAAATTGGATATGTACACAGAAAAACATGCAGGTTCAACAAACAAAAAGTTACGTATGTGTAGTTCAGGTAGATGAGATAAGTGATGTGTATAGTGAAAGTAGTCGAAATTGGAATGCTGTTTTGATGGATTTAAGTCAAAATAAATTTAGTAATGTTATTGTATTGTACAAAGATGATGTGGATATAGATGAAATTCAAATAGTACTAAGTGAATATAGTAAACAAAAGATTGACTATATAAAAGATAAATCTTTAACAAGCAAGAGCGTAAAATTAATTATGGAGGATTAAGATGCTAAAGAAACATATATTAAGTAAATACGGTAGTAAATATAATATTCAAAAAATGGAAATGTTTTCTGTCAATGATGATGGGAGAACAACTCATGAAACAAGAACGGTAGAAATTTCTGATACCGATGAAAAAATAGTATCAAGAACAAAACAGGCAAAGAAAAAAGAAGATAGTGATGTATATATGGTACTTGGTTCAACGGAATTGACAAAAAGTATAGAATTATCAGATTCTGACGAAAGGGTAGAAAGAGAGAATAATTTTTCTAATACACGTGCTATAACAGCATTAACAGAAACTATTGAAGTATCTGATCCGGATGAATATGTTTGTAATGCAAGTACACAGACAACATTTACTGTGGAAACAAGCGATCCCGATGAATTTTATAGTTAATATAAATATAAATGTTTATTACATAGCCATTGTGGTTAAAACCACAATGGTTTTTCTTATCAAATTCGTACTATTTTCATACCCCTTTTCGTATTATCCTCGATTTTAAGTTACCCCAGAAAATTTTACAATAAGTGCATAGTCATTGAGGTACCAACCCAAGGCTTAGCTTACAAATACATAGAACAGGTTTTTACTATATTAATAGTGAATCTGCACTACGCCGTGATTAGTGTGGCTTTGTGGTAAGAGCAGCATTATAGCGAGGCAGATTTATACTGGCGACGGTCAGAGGAAAAGAAACAACTATCGTGTAGGAGATTTAATAAGGCGTTTCTCTGTTGTGAAAACAGTCGATAGACATTCAGACGTGATGACTATGTAGATGTAAGTTACCATTTATAACAAATATCATTTTAAAGAAGGTAACAGAATGAAATATGACAAAATAGAAACAGGAGTTAATTTAAGACAGTTAAGAATAGAAAATAAATTGTCACCGGGAGAAGTAAGTGACATAGTTGATAAAAGCGAATCACACATAATGCAGCTTGAAAGAGGAAGCAGAAACCTTACAGTGGAAATGCTTTGTAAGTTTGCAGATGTGTATAATACTGATCCAAATACAATACTTGGAATTAGCTCACAGAGAATGGTTGTAATGATTGATAAATTAAAATCATTGCCAACAGAAACAAGTGAACAGCTAATCGGCACATTTATTTCTGTCATAGATAACTTAGGAGTACTTGCAGGAGGTGGAAAATAATGTTTAATATGCAAAATGACGAGCAGTCAGCAGTAATGAATCTCGATGAGGTTTGTACATATTTGCGTATTGGAAAGACAAATGCAAGAGCCTTTTTAAAAGAACATGAACACGACTTTGTAATACATATCGGAAATCGGAGTTATGTTGTTAAGAAACTGTTGGATGAATGGCTTATTAAAGAGGCGAAGAGATAAAAGATAATAAAAATTTGATTGAGTCGATATGCGAAGTTTGCTATAATCTTTTTATAGATGAAAACCATATCGGCTCATAGTTTTTAAAAGGAGTTTAGATATGAGTAAAGTAATCGAGAAAACGACAGAAAAGCTTCCAAAGTATGTGAGAAGATTAACCGGAGGAACTTATGAAGCCAGAAAAATGATAAATGGAAGGACGATAAGAGTGTCCGGAAAGAACCTTACGGAAGTTATGCTGGAGTTTGAATTTAAAATAAAGTGTATGGATAATCCTTATCTTGAAGGAGCAAGAATTACATTGGACGAATGGTTTGATACATGGTTTAAAACATATAAGGAGCCAAATATTTGTCAGAATTCCATTTACCCAATGAGAAACAAATATAATTCCACATTTGGAAAAAAGATTGGAAACATGTATCTGGCAGACATCAGAAACATTCACATTCAGAAAACTTTGAAAGAGTTAACTGATGAAGGAAAAGCAGCATCCACATTAAGGGAAGCGCTTGGACGTGTAAGGGAATGTTTGGAGTCAGCGAAAAATAACAGATACATTCAGGAAAATCCTTGCTTTGACATAATAGTACCGTGGAAAAGAACCACAAGTAAAAGAAGATTTTTAACTGTAAAAGAGCAAAATGATTTCTTGGAATCAGTAAGAACAAATCAGTCTTACTTTTATCCAATGATTAAGATAATGCTTCAGACAGGCTTGCGAGTTTCAGAAGTCGGAGGATTGAGATGGGGTGACATTGATTTCAAGAACAAGGTAATTCATGTTCAAAGAGCGTTAACGTGCAATTATGAATATGGAAAGAAAGTAATGAGAATGTCACCAACAAAGACACAGAATTCAGTAAGGGAAATTCCCTTTATGGGTGATGTGGAGGAACAGCTGATTAATCAGAAAAAACAACAGGACCAGACAAAGAAGAATCTTGGAGAAAGATATCGTAGTGAAGAAGGTGAGTTTACAGACTTAGTATTCACCACTTCAATGGGAAGTCCAATGATAAGGCATAATGCTCAGAAAATCATAACTAGAGCAGTTAAGGCTTATAACCTTGAAGAAGGTGCAAGAGCAGTGCAGGAAAACAGAGTTCCTGTTTACATGGAACCGGTAAGTCCTCATACATTAAGAAGAACATTTTGCACCAGATGCTTTGAGGCAGGCATTAATCCGAAAGTTGTACAGTCAGTAATGGGACATGCAACATATTCAACAACCATAGACATATATACAGAAGTTATGGGAGAGATGAAAGAATCGGAGTTGGCAAAGTTTACGCTGGATGTAAACACAAAAGATATAATAAACCAAAATTGAAAAAGCAAACCAAAAATTCGAATAATGTGATATAATCAAAGAGAAAGATTCATATTTGATTTGTTAGAAAGAAACAGCAAATTTGGTTTAAGAAGAATTTAAGCTATATTTGGAATGCTAAAATAGTGTTGTAAAATAGTAGATTTTATAAAAAAGCGTGGTAAATAATACCATAAGTTATCAGATAATAAAGATACATCTTTAGAGTAGTTGCAAAACAGATGAAATAATTATCGCGAAGCTTTGAGCAAAGCGACGTAACATAAAAAGAGATAGGATTCTCATATGCTTGCATAATTGAGGACCTATCTCTTTTTATGTTATGCGGCATTCTACGAATGCCGCGTGCTAATTGATTTGCGAAGCAAATCAATTAGATGGGCTTGGCGATTATTAATCAGGTACTTAAATAAAAATTTTCTTGTCCAATGAGAATACACAACTTATTGCATAATATCATAACTAATCACAAAAGTTGGACCGAATTTGGTCCAAAGTTGGTCCGGATAAAATGGACCAACTTTAAAAGAAGAGTTTGCTTAATTCTTCGTTAATAACTAAATTGGATTGCTATGAAATATTTATTAAATATTAAAATAATGAAATAAAAATGTATGCGAATAAGGGAACAACGTTCTATTAATAAAATATTTTATAGCAGTTCAAAAATTAGGATGTACGAATTAATGTCTAAATAAAAAATATTGTACTATTTAAAAGATAAAAATATAAGACTCGCACCAATGGTGCGAGAAATTAATTAAAGAAGAGGATATTTGTACCATAGTAGATGAAATTTTCTTATATGGTACAGATAGAGATTTTGTCTGGCTTAAATAAGAAGAAATCTGTACCATATATATGAAAATAACCATATATGGTACAAAAGTGAGTAAGTTGAGTGATAGCAAGCTGGATATGTGTACCATATAGAAGAAAATATAATTGTGTGGTACATATTGGTTTAAAAGAATTGGGCTAAAATAGAAAAGTATAGAGAATACTAGAAAAATAAATAAAACACTAGGTTAGTGAAAAATAATCTTATTTTTTTAGGTTTATATCATGATATAATAAATGTGAGTGGAAGAACAAAATTGAAGTGAATATATGACATTCAATAGAAATCGGGAATAAAAATTTTAGAAAACGAAAAATAATAAAAGGAGGGATGTTGTGCAGAATGATAATTGCATAGTAGGAGATAATGTGGAACTGTGTTCATTAAACAGCGAAAATCGAGACGAGTATTTAAAAGTATTCAAAATTGCATCCAATTTTGCAGAACTGTTTTCCACGTCTGAAGAATTTTGAAGAACAATGAGTGGAATGATTAGGACAGATTCAGACAGAATAGTCAGATTTGCTATTAAAAATAGTAATGGCAAAAGAATCTGTGGTTACATTAATTATGAATTAACACTTGAGTTTATTGAGAATATTATTGGACAATTGAATAATGATATTTTATTTGATATGCAAAATTGTAAATATAATAAAAATAGAATATTAATTGGGCTGATTGATATCGTTAAGAATAAATATGTTGATGAATCTGGAAAGACATTGGAAAAGTATAGAGTAGCTTCTACCAGTAAATTAGACAGGGAATGTTATACAACTTTATTGTGTCGAAATAATGATTTAATTTCAAATACTTTCAGCGAATATGAGAATGGCACGCTCCAGGCTCTCCGAGCGCTTCTCGCGGTAGTTTTCGTTATCGACAGACAGACGAACGTGCTCATCCAGTGCATTATTCAGCACCAGAGAGCCGAGGTACTGGATGGCATCCAGCGTGTCGCCGCGGCGGCCGATGATCGGGCCCATATCCGGACCGGAAATCTCCAGACGGAGCTGGTCGCACTCTACCTGAGGCAGGGTCTTAACCTGACCCTCAACGCCCATCTTTGCCAGCAGACCGGTTACAAAATCGGTAGCCAGCTTTTCCGCCTGCTGCATGCCTGCTTCGGAAACCGGGATCAGCTCACGCTCCTTGGGAACGGACGGCGTGATCGGACGGTCCTCACGCGGGCGGCGCGGACGGCGGTCACGGCCATTGCGGTCGCCGCGGTCACGGCGCGGACGGTCGCTGCGCTCGGAACGCTCGCGACGCGGACGCTCACGGCGCTGGAAGTGCTCGCCGTCGCCCTCGGAGGAACCCTCGGCGCGAGCCGGGGCCTCGGGCTTATCCAGACGATCGAGCGAAATCTTGCCGCGGTCATCGACTTCGATGACGACGACCTTGACCTCGTCGCCCACATTGAGGACGTCCTCGACCTTCTCCACGCGGCCCTTGGCGACGCGGGAGATGTGCAGCAGGCCGTCCTTACCAGGCAGCAGGTTGACGAAGGCGCCGAAGGGCTGGATGGAGACCACGCGACCGGTGTACTCCTCGCCCGGCTCGGGAACCTTGATGATGAGCTTGATGCGCTCGACGGCCTGGTCCACGGACTCGCCGGTGCCGCCGACAAAGACGGTGCCGTCCTCCTGGATGTCGACCGAAGCGCCGGTCTCGTCCTGAATACCGCGGATGACCTTACCGCCGGAACCGATGACGTCGCGGATCTTGTCGGTCGGAACCTGGATGGAGACGATGCGCGGGGCGGTGCTGCGCGTGGTGTGGCGCGGCTCGGGGATCACATCGAGCATCTTCTGCAGGATGAAGGCGCGACCCTCCTTGGCCTGCTGCAGGGCGCGGGCCAGGATGTCGAAGGTGAGGCCGGTGGCCTTGTTGTCCATCTGCAGGGCGGTGATGCCCTTCTCGGTGCCGCACACCTTGAAGTCCATGTCGCCCAGGAAGTCCTCGATGCCCTGGATGTCGGAGAGGATGACCACGTCGTCGCCCTCCTTGATGAGGCCCATGGCCACACCGGAGACGGGCGCGGAGAT
>OGXH01002331.1_pt1 | contig 13273 bp, 10 predicted proteins | sample 1576241 | NCBI WGS metagenome assembly OGXH01 (sample SAMEA3541529, study PRJEB24748) | human gut metagenome | biome: human gut; feature: human-associated habitat; material: faeces | place: China | collected 2012
CCATTGTGGACGCTCCCTTTGGCATGGACGCCTACTGCCTGTATCACGCCTCCTACACCATGAATTCCAGGGAGAAGCAGTCGGCGGAGCCAGCGGGTCACCTATTTTCAATAAGCATGGCGAATTGGTAGGTGTTCTTTGGGGAGGCTGGAAGATGGGCTCTACTTTGGGCTTGGCATGTCAGGCCAGATATCTGAAAGAAATGTATGAAGAGGAGGTGGGCCTATGAATAAAGTAATGGTGTATGCCTGCCGGCTGTTAATGATTTGGGCATTCATTCCGTTTGGGATGAATGCTCAAACGGCTAAGTGGGCGATAGCTCCTCAGTATTCATCTATCACTCCGTATGGCGAAGACATGTACAAGGTGAAAATAGGGAAACAAGTGGGAGTTGTGGACAAAGACGGTAAAATAATAGTCGGTGTGTATGCCGATTCCATTACCAATATGGTTGAAGACTGCTCATTGGTATTACGTTTTGTAGATGGTAAGAACAAGTTGGTGAGTATTTTGCATAAGGATAAGACTACCTCGCAAATATCCGAGGACTGGTATGTGGGAAACTATACTTTCTTTTCTGAAGGCAAATTGCCGGTCTGCAATAAAAAGGGAAGATTTGGATATATTGGGCCTAATGGCCGGGTGATACTGGATTTTGCATACAGTGTGGCACACCCGTTTTCTGAAGGTTGGGCTTCTGTTTGCAAAGGAAAAAATCTTTTTTCTGTAGGGCTTAATGCTGTCAGCGGGTTACTGAATGCAAAAAACAAGGATAAAGTTTTTTATGTAAACGAAAACGGACACGCCGGTGGACGGTCAGAAGTTTATCAGCCCCATGAGGGGGAGGATTTCGGTTATGTAATCAAAGGAAACGTCCGTATCCACTATGCCGGACAAAACCAGACGGTACATGCCGGGGAATCTTTCTATTTTAAAGCAGGGAAAAAGCATTATCTGGAAAACACCGGTGCAAAAGATGCTGTCATCATCTGGGTGACTACCCCACCAAATTTTTAAGAGGACAAACGTATGAGTAAACATTTAATTGATTTTATTGGAATTTCCAAATCCTACGATTCCAATCTTGTGTTGGATGATTTAAATCTGTATGTCCGGGAGAATGAATTTTTGACCCTTTTAGGTCCGTCCGGATGCGGAAAAACTACAACCCTGCGTCTGCTGGGAGGCTTTGAAAGCCCGGACAAGGGACAGATTCTGTTTGACGGACAGGATATCACAGCTCTTGCCGCCAATGAACGGAAACTGAATACCGTTTTTCAGAAGTATTCTCTTTTCCCGCATATGTCCATCGCCGAAAACATTGCATTCGGCCTTAAAATAAGTAAGAAAAGCAAAGCATATATTCAGGATAAAATCAAATATGCCTTAAAACTGGTCAATCTGGAAGGATTTGAAAACCGTTCGGTCGATTCTCTCTCCGGTGGTCAGCAGCAGCGTATCGCCATCGCCCGTGCGATTGTAAACGAGCCAAAAGTCCTTCTTTTAGATGAACCTCTCGGTGCACTTGATTTAAAACTGCGTCAGAACATGCAGTATGAGCTCATCCGTCTGAAGGAAGAACTGGGAATTACTTTTGTATACGTCACCCATGACCAGGAAGAGGCTCTGACCATGTCCGATACCATTGTTGTCATGAATCAGGGATATATCCAGCAGATCGGTACTCCGGAAAACATTTACAACGAACCGGAAAACGCATTTGTTGCCGATTTTATCGGACACAGCAATATCATTGACGGAACCATGATAAAAGACGAACTTGTAGAGATTCTCGGTGCCCGTTGGGCATGTGTCGACAAAGGATTCGGCAATAACAAGCCGGTCGACGTTGTCATCCGTCCGGAAGATGTAGAACTTGTCGATCCTTCGGAGGGAACGCTGCAGGGCGAAGTAACCTCCCTGATTTTTAAAGGCGTTCACTATGAACTTGATGTCATGGCCGGCGGCTATGAATGGCTGGTTCACACCACCAGATTTGTTCCGGTCGGCACCAAAGTCGGCATCAAAGTAATCCCGTTCAATATCCAGATCATGCATAAGCCGGAATCTTCCGATGAAAAGGCGGTGGAGATCGATGCGTAAATTTAAACAGCAATTTCTTGCCGGTCCATACCTCATATGGATCATCGGTTTTATCCTCCTGCCGCTTATCATGATTCTTTACTATGGATTTACAAACGGCGATGGCAGTTTTACATTATCCTATATCACAGCGATAGCAGATGAAACCAACCGCAAAGCCATGGGACTTTCCCTGAAGCTTGGAATTATATGCACCATCGTGTGTCTGGTTCTCTCCTATCCGCTGGCAATGATTTTAAATAATAGGAAGATCAAAAATCAGGGACTGGTTGTTTTTATCTTTATGCTTCCGATGTGGATGAACTTTATGCTCCGTATCCTGGCATGGAAACTTCTGCTTTCCAAAAATGGTGTAATCAACTCCATTCTCACAGGTTTCGGACTTTCCCGCATCAATATCATAAATACACCAACGGCAGTTGTCCTTGGCATGGTATACGACTTCCTGCCATTTATGCTGCTGCCGATTTATAACTCCATGACACGAATCCGTAAAGACTGGATTGAGGCGGCCCGCGATCTGGGAGCCGGAAATGCAGCCATCTTTTTTAAGATTATTCTTCCGCTTACCGTATCCGGAATCATCAGCGGAATCGTCATGGTATTTGTCCCGTCACTTACCTCGTTTGCAATCTCGCAGGTATTAGGCGGTGGTCACGTTCTTTTAATCGGAAATGTGATCGAGCAGGATTTTATGCAGGGAATGCAGTGGAATGCCGGAAGCGGTCTTTCCTTTGTCCTGATGATCTTTGTAATCGTAAGTATGACAATTGTAAATATATTTGATAAAGAAGGGGAGGGAACATCCATATGTTAAAAAAATGTGCATCCCGGATCTATATGATCCTGATCTTTGCCTTCCTTTACCTTCCGATTGTTGTGTTGATTGCTTTGTCTTTCAACGATTCCCGTTCCAAGGTAAAATGGGGAGGCTTCACGCTCCGGTGGTATACCGGCTGTTTTCAGGACGAAAAGATCATGACTGCATTTATCACAACTTTGCAGGTCACTTTCCTGTCCGCAATGATTTCCACACTGATTGGAACACTTGCCGCGCTCGGCATAGCCGCCATGAAAAAACGGCACCAGACCATTTATCTCGGCGCGACCAATATTCCGCTTCTGAATGCGGATATCGTAACCGGTATCTCCATGATGCTTTTGTTTGTGAAATTTATCGACCTCGGATTTGTGACGGTTCTTTTAGCGCACATTACCTTTAGTATTCCTTATGTTATTTTAAATGTGCTTCCGAAAATGAAACAGACAAACCGCAGCACCTATGAGGCGGCACTTGATCTCGGAGCAACACCGCTGTATGCATTTTACAAAGTCACCTGGCCGGAAATCCGTCCCGGTGTGTTCTCCGGATTTATGATGGCAGTCACCATGTCACTGGATGATTTTTCCATCACCTATTTTACCAAAGGAGCCGGGGTCAATACCCTCTCCACCATGCTCTACACAGAACTTCGCAAAGGAATCAAACCGGAATTGTATGCACTTTCCACGATTCTGTTCTTTGCCGTTCTGCTCATTCTTCTTGCCGGAAATGTTTATCCGGGGAAGAAGCGTGTTGCAGCCAAATAAATTTTCCATTGGAATTTTATTCCAGCCGAAAGGAGTCCTATTATGAAAAAAAGAATTTTCTCTGCCCTCTTAATTTCTGCTCTGGCAGTCAGCGCACTCACTGCCTGTGGGGGATCTTCCTCTGCGAAAAAAAACGGACAGACCTTAACCGTTTTAAATTACGGAAAATATATCGATGAGTCCGTAGTCAAACAGTTTGAAAAAGAAACCGGTATCACCGTCAAATACGAAGAATATGAAAGTCCGGAAGAAATGTATACCAAATACAAAGCCGGTTCCATCAACTATGATGTAATCTGCTCTTCCGAATATATGGTTGAGCGTCTGATCAACGAGGGCGAAGTTCTCGAAGAAGATTACGATGCCATGGACAACTACAAAAATCTGGATCCAACGATCCTTGATATGTCTGCTTCCTATGACAAGAATCACACCTATTCCGTTCCATATTTTTACGGGACTCTTGGCCTTCTCTACAACAAAACAACCATTGATGCCAAAACCGTATCAAGCTGGGACTGCCTGTGGGACCCTACCTATGAGGATGAAATCATCATGGAAAATTCCGTCCGTGATACGTTTGCCCCTGCACTGATCTCCAAAGGATATTCCTTAAACGATACCGATGAAAATCATCTGCGGGAAGCCCTCGACGTATTAAAAAAGCAAAAAGATGATAAAATCGTATATGCTTACTATGTAGACGAGACAGCCGATGCCATGATCGGAGAAGAAGCCTCCATCGCACTGTGCTACTCCGGCGAGGCTGCACTGGCCATGGCAGAGAACGACAATCTGGATTATTCAGTTCCAACAGAGGGATCCAACCTCTGGATCGATTCCTGGTTCATTCCAAAGTCCTGCACTAACCAGACCAACGCTTTAAAATTCTTAAATTTCCTGTGCAAGGATGATATCGCAGAAAAGAATTTCGAATATGTGCAGTATGCCTCTCCGATTACATCTGTGGTAGAAAATCAGGACGCTGACGTAAAAAATAACGAAGCTGTCAATCCTTCCAGTGACACGATAAAAAGATGTGAAATCTATAAAGCATTAAGTGATGATGATTCCGCCAAGTACACAAAGCTGTGGCAGGAACTTCTCTCTTATTAAAAAACCGAGAAAAATGATTGCAATTTCAGTCAAAACATGCTAAAGTAAATCCACGGTGTCTGGTTAACACCGTGGATTTTTCATCTTCGGAAACGGTCATTCCGAAATTTCCCATATATACATTTGTTTTCAATTACATATGAACTATCAGGAATTTTTAACAACGATCCGTACACAGCTTTCTCTGCGTATCGAGACAGGTGTCACTTTAGACATTCGTTCCTTTACCAAAAATAACGGAACACATTACGATGGTCTGGTACTTCTCCATCCGAAGAAAAACGTGTCACCTGCGATCTATCTGATGCCATACTATCATCGCTATCTGGAAGGGGTATGCCTTGAAGAAATCTGTGAAGATATTCTTCATACCTATCAGGCGCATGCCCCGGAAGAAAATTTTGACACGTCCTACTTTACCGATTTTTCCCGTGCCAGCGAGCACATCGTCATGCGTCTTGTAAGCTTTGAAAAAAATCAGGAACTGTTAAAAGAGGTTCCGTTTTTCCGCTATCAGGATCTGGCCGTAATCTTTTACTGTCTGCTCCATGCAAGTGCCGAAAACCAGGCAAATATTCTGATCCACAATCATCACTTAAACCTTTGGAAAACCGACAAAGAAACGCTCTACCGGCTTGCGAAGAAAAACACGCCACAGCTTCTTCCCCCACAGCTTACCCCGATGAGCAGTCTTCTCAAAGAAATGCAGCTCGTCGCGGAAACTCCACTCCCGGAAGCAGCCCCGCCACTGTATGTTCTGACCAATACGTACCGGACCAACGGTGCAACCGTTCTCCTCTACGATGACATCTTAAAAGAACTGTCCGATTTGTTTGAAAAGGATCTGATCATTCTGCCAAGCAGTATTCACGAAGTACTGATTCTTGCCGCCGATGAAAACGACAGGCAGAATCTCGACCATTACACCGCAATGGTAAAAGAAGTGAATGCCTCACAGCTTCAGGATGAAGAAATTCTGTCCGACCATGCCTACTATTACTGCCGGCACAGCCATCTGCTGACCATGCCGCAGCCGGTCTGCACTTCATAGATTATATTTCCAGACACAAAATCCCCGCAGAAAAAATTCTGCGGGGAACATCTATTACATTTCTACCAGTTTATCATATAGCTTCTCATATGCATGTGCCGAAGCATTCCAGGAGAAATTGCGATCCATCGCACGATAGATCAGTTCTTTCCATGCGGCCTTTTGTTCATGCTCCACACGATACGCATACCGGACAATATCTGCCATTTCCTGTGCATTAAAATTCGCAAATGAAAAACCACATCCTGTATTTTCATATTCATTGTATGGTTCTACCGTATCCCGGAGTCCTCCGGTTTCACGTACGATCGGAAGTGTTCCGTAACGCATGGCAATCATCTGTGCCAGCCCGCATGGTTCAAACATGGAAGGCATCAGCAGCACATCACTTGCCGCGTATATATGGTGCGAACGCTCCTCGGTAAATCCGATATGTACGCTTACCTTGTCCGGATACTTACTCTGATAATGGTGGAACATATTTTCATACTGGCTCTCTCCGGAACCAAGAACCACCAGCTGTATATCCATTTCGGTTAAAAGTTCATCCAATACGCAGCCGATCAGGTCAAATCCTTTCTGGCTGGTCATACGCGATACGATTCCGATCAGGAAAGCATCCTCCCTGACTGGAAGCCCAAGTTCTTTCTGTAATGCAGCTTTGTTTTCTTTTTTCCCACTCACTGCATCTTTTTTCGAATAATTTACCTGAATATAAGGATCTGTCTGTGGATTATATTCTTCATAATCAATTCCGTTTAAAATACCATAAAGGCGGTCCTTTCGGGCAGTCATCAGGCCACTTAAGCCCTCTCCACCTTCTACGGTCGTAATCTCATTTGCATACGTCGGGCTGACGGTAGTAATATAATCTGCATATACCACGCCACCCTTTAAGTAATTTGCCTCCCCATAAGATTCCAGTTCATATGCATTGAAAATGTGTGCCGGAAGTCCTGTAATATCCATTATCTCCTGAATTCGCCAGCGCCCCTGAAACTGCAGGTTATGAATCGTAAACACGGTTTTGATTCCCGCATAAAAATTATCATCTCCAAATACCGTATGCAGAAACACCGGAATAAGTCCTGTCTGCCAGTCATTGCAATGGATAATGTCCGGGGCAAAATCAATATACGGCAGACTAGCAAGTACTGCCTTGGAAAAATATGCAAACTTTTCCACATCTTCATAGATATTGTTGTATGGAGATTCTCCTGCGAAATAAAATTCATTGTCCACAAAATAAAAGTGAACACCATGATATTCTGACTCGAAAATTCCAACATACTGCCTGCGCCAGTTCAGATTTACATAAAAATGGCACAAAAATTTTAAATTTGAAAGAAATGAGCGATCCATGCAGGCGTATTTCGGAATAACTACCCGCACATCATACTCTTTTTTGTCAAAATATTTCGGAAGTGATCCGACAACATCGGCAAGACCTCCGGTTTTCACATATGGCACTGCCTCTGATGAAACAAACAGAATCTTCTTCATACATAACACTCCTTTACTTACTCTTCATCTGTAATCGTATTTTGTCCGTAATAAGAGCGATAAATTCCGAGTTGGTCGGTTTCCCTTTTCCATTGCTGATCGTATATCCGAACAGATCATCCAGCGTATCCATCTTGCCACGGCTCCATGCTACTTCAATTGCATGACGGATGGCACGCTCGACACGGCTTGGTGTCGTATCAAATTTCTTTGCGATCCCCGGATATAAAATTTTCGTAATAGAATTTAACATGTCCATATTCGTCACAGACATGATGATTGCCTCCCGCAAATACTGGTATCCCTTGATATGTGCCGGAACCCCAACCTCATGAATTATCTCTGTGACATCCTCTTCCAGTGTCTGTAACGAGTACTTTTCCGATTTCTTTTCCATCTCAACCGGTCTGCCAATTTCTTTTCGTACTTTGTTTTTTCGACGGTTGAGTGTCTTGATCCGGTCCAAAACAATATTCCGGTCAAACGGCTTCATAATATAATAATCTGCTCCCCGCTCAAACGCATCTTCGGTAATTTTTTCATTGCTGATTCCGCTGATCATCAGAAATGTCGGCCGGTTTTTTAGCGTGTGATCTGCCCTGATCCTGTCAAGGACTGCCAGACCGTCCAATTTCGGCATAATAATATCCAATAATACAACATCCGGTTCTTTTTCCCTGATCAGATGACAGGCTTCTTCTCCATCCTTCGCCATCCCGATCAGGTGCAGTTCATCATCACTGGTTACCATTTCTTCCAATAAGTCACGCATAACCTCGTTATCATCTGCAATTGCGACATTTAGTTTTCCCATGTAGGCCTCCTAGAATGTCAAATTCAGTCAAAAATAAGCATACCAGAAAGCACTGTCCGATTTTGTCAAAATTTGTCGATAAATACAGTTAAACTATAGCACAACTGCCAATTTATTTCAATGTCTTATGCATTCTCTTCGAACTGGGAATTATACAGATCTGCATAAAATCCCTTTTGTGCCAGAAGCTGTTCGTGTGTCCCCTGCTCTATGATATCGCCATCTTTCATCACCAGAATCAGATCCGCATTTCTTATCGTAGAGAGCCGGTGTGCAATGATAAAGCTGGTCCGTCCACGCATCAGATTATCCAATGCCTTCTGAATCCGCACTTCGGTACGGGTATCTACCGAAGAGGTTGCCTCATCCAGAATCAGAATCGGGTTATCCGCAAGGATAGCACGTGCAATTGTAAGAAGCTGTTTCTGTCCCTGGGAAACATTACTTGCATCCTCGTTTAACTCCATCTGGTAGCCACCCGGAAGTGTCTGGATAAAATGGTGGGCATGTGCGGCTTTTGCCGCCTCAATCACTTCCTCATCTGTGGCATCTAAACGGCCATACCGGATGTTTTCCATGATAGATCCCTTAAACAGCCAGGTATCCTGCAATACCATACCAAATGCATCCCGAAGTTCCTGACGGTTAAAGTCGCGGATATCATGCCCATCCACCTGAATGGCTCCGCCTGTCACATCATAGAAACGCATAAGCAGTTTGACCATTGTGGTTTTTCCTGCTCCCGTTGGTCCGACAATTGCAATTTTCTGTCCAGGTGTTACATGAGCGGAAAAATCCCTGATAATGATCTGATCCGGATTGTATCCGAAACTTACATGGGAAAAATCCACGTAACCATCCACATGGTCGAGATGCACAGCATGTTCAACCGTCAGTTCTTCTTCCTCTTCGTCCAGAAATTCAAATACGCGCTCGGAGGCTGCAGACATCGACTGCAGCATATTTGCCACCTGCGCAATCTGCTGGATCGGCTGAGTAAAATTCCGGACATACTGAATAAATGCCTGAATTTCACCAACCCCGATGGTTCCGCGGATTGCCAAAAGTCCTCCGGAAATTGCCACTCCGACATAACCGAGGTTTCCGACAAACTGCATGATCGGCTGCATCAGTCCGGATAAAAACTGGGACTTCCATGCCGATTGAAACAGAATCTGATTGGTATCTTCAAATTTTTTGATGGTGCTCTCCTGCTTATTATATGCCTGCACCACCAGATGTCCGCTATAGACCTCTTCCACCTGTCCGTTGATATGTCCCAGATATTCCTGCTGCTGGCGGAAATATTTCTGCGAATGTTTGATAATAAACGAAATCAGGATGGCAGATACCGGAAGAATCACAAGTGAAATCAATGTCATAATTCCGGAAATTGAAATCATCATCACAAGTGTTCCGACCAGTGTTGCCACACTCGTAATGATCTGCGTCACACTCTGATTTAAACTCTGTCCAAGTGTATCCACATCATTGGTGATGCGGGATAGCACCTCTCCGTACGTGCGGCTCTCGAAATATTTCATTGGCATGCGGTTGATTTTCTCTGAAATTTCCTTACGCATGCGGTAACAGGTTTTCTGCGTGATTCCTGTCATGATCATTCCCTGTATAAAACTGAATACTGCAGAACAGATATACAGGCCAAGTGTAAACAATAACACTTTGGCAATATAGGTAAAATCAATAGATCCGGTTCCCGCGATCTTTTTCCCGAGACCTTCCACCAATGCATTCGTTGCACGTGCCATGACCTTTGGTCCGGCAACGGAAAAGACGGTAGACACCGCTGCAAAAATCATAACGGCAACAATCGCATACCAGTATCTTCCGAGATAACGAACCAGTTTTCCGATAGAGTTTTTGAAATCTTTCGGCTTTTCTCCCGGCATCATTCCTCTGCCCGGACCACCCATCGGACCGCGAGGTCTTCTTGTACGTTGTTCTGCCATCTTATTTCACCTCCTCGGAAAGTCCCAGTTCTTTGGCAGACAGCTGACTTCTGGCAATCTGCCCGTAAACTTCGCAATTGTGCAGTAATTCCTCATGCGTGCCTTTTCCGACAATCTTTCCATCGTCGAGTACCAGTATCTGGTCCGCATGCAGAATCGTACTGATTCGCTGTGCGACAATGATCACGGTCGTATGTTCCGTCTTTGTCTCAAGCGCTCTGCGGAGTGCCGCATCGGTCTTCATATCCAGAGCGGAAAAACTGTCATCAAACACATAAATCTTTGGATTCTTTGCGATCGCTCTGGCAATGGCAAGCCGCTGCTTCTGTCCGCCGGAAACATTGCTTCCGCCCTGTGCAATCGCACTCTCATACCCATCCTGTTTGCTGTCAATAAACTCTGTTGCCTGCGCAATCTCCGTTGCTTCCTGGATCTGCTCATCTGACGCATCCTCTGCCCCGAAGCGCAGATTGCTTGCAATTGTACCAGAGAAAAGAATTCCCTTCTGTGGTACAAATCCGATATGTTCCCGCAGATCCTGCAATGTATACTTGCGGATATCCGTTCCGTCAAGCGTGATCTCTCCGCCTGTCACATCATAAAAACGCGGAAGCAGGTTGACCAGCGTAGATTTACCACATCCGGTACTTCCGATAATTGCAGTGGTCTTTCCCGGCTCTGCAACAAAATCAATATCCGAAAGCACATCTTCCGTGGCTCCCGGATACCGGAAATTTACATGATGAAAGGCAATCACACCCTCACACTGTTCCATGGCAGCCGGCTCTTTCGGATCTGTAATCGTACTTTTTGTGCGTACAACCTCATCTATACGCTCTGCAGCTACACCGGCTCTCGGCATCATGATAGACATCATAGTCAGCATCAGAAATGCCATAACGATCATCATTGTGTAAGTAATAAATGCCGTCATGGAACCAACCTGCATATATCCGCCATCGATCCTCTTTGCGGCAACCCACACAATCAGAAGCGTAATGCAGTACATGATCATCATCATTCCCGGCATCATAAATGTCATAACACGGTTGGTAAACAACTGCGTCTTTGTCAGATTGCGGTTGGCCTCATCAAACCGCTCTTCTTCCCGTTTTTCCCTTCCAAATGCACGAATGACATTTAATCCTGTCAGAATCTCTCTCGAAACCAGATTCAGCCGGTCCACGAGATTCTGCATAATCTTAAACTTCGGCATGGCAAGGGAGGTAAGAAGCATTACAAATCCAAGAATAACAAGCACCGCAAGCGCGATCACCCATTCCATTCCTGCATGGGTCTGTGCAACCTTAATCACACCACCGATTCCAATGATCGGAGCATAAAGAATCATTCGCAGAAATACTGCAGTCACCATCTGAATCTGCTGTACATCATTGGTACTTCTCGTAATCAGGGATGCCGTTGAAAAATGATCCATCTCTGCATTGGAGTACTGTACAACATTGCGGAATGTCTTATCACGCAGATCCCGTCCGATGGATGCTCCCACACGGGAAGCACAATATCCGACAACCACTGCCGCCATAACCATCAGCAGCGCAAAACCAAGCATCTTGGCTCCGGTGGTCCATAAGTAATGTTTCTGAATGGCATCTACATCCACACCTGCATTTTTATCACAGGAGATCGCATAGGTCACACCCATGGATTTCAATGTAGAAGATCCGATCGCATCAATCTGTCCAGACACCTGCTTTCGCATCTCAAGAATCTGCTGATCCGGTACCTGGCCGGCTGCCAGTGCCTGCATCAGCTGCTTCATATCTACCTGCGTCCCATCCGTTCCCATTTTCGCCGTGATAGCCTTCTCGTCAATATCGGACTCCTTCATCTGGGACATCTGATATACCATGACGATCGGCTCCAACAGAGACTCATCCATATCGTCAAGCGTATCCTCTTCACAATTTCTCACATAGTTTCCATCTTTTTTCGGCTCCTTATAACAGGCAGCAAATGTTTTCTTTTCCCTGCTGGTCATAAAAAGCTGTGCTGACACAAAATCTTCCTGTGTCATTTCTTCTGGAAGAATATGCTCCACTCCGCTGCTCATGATTCCGACATCGATAATATCCGATGTATACTGTGGCAGGGACAGATCACAAAATGCCTGCATCACAAGAAAAGCCACAATAACCAGAATCCATTTCCAGTATGGGAGCATGTTTTTAAATATTTTTCCCATGATTTAACTCCTTTTCATATGCATAGCTTTTATACTATCACGAACTGATTTCCAGAACAATTCCTATTATATAAAACTTTTCTTAAATTAAAATGAAATGTGTGGTGCAACCACGGGCACCACACATTTTATGTTCTGATTTTATACTGCAGGAATTATATAACCGGCCTTCTTCATTTCTTTTGTAAAATCATCGACAGACATTCCTGCTTTTTCTGCACCAATTTCCACTGTAATGATTCCATCCTTTATCAGGGATGCATATGCCTGAATCTGACCTTCACGTTTGCCTTCAATTCGCCCTTCACGCTGGCCTTCAAGACGACCTTCGCGTTGGCCTTCAATTCGACCTTCCACGCGTTCCTCATTCAATTCATCTGCCATCAAAACACGTAATGCCTCACACATGATCCTTTCACTTCCTTTCCATTTTTGCACTTTCTCCATGTTACTGTTTACAATAACCTGGAGCACAACATCTGCAAGATTCTTCTCTCTTTCCGAAAATGCACTCACCCTCAATAAATACTGACGCATCAACGATTCTTCCAGATGATTCGTCAATGCTTTTAGCTGTACATGCATATCCACATCCAGTTCCGATGACGCTATGATCTGCACCGGAAACATCACTCCACTGACATAGTAAATCCCTACTGTTTCTTTTTTACATTCATACCCGGATTTTTCCAGTTCCTGCATCAGCTTCACCGGCTTCCGATCACGAATCAGTGTAATGGTAATCTCCTCTGCCGGAATCTCATTCACATGATTTGGCAATACTTTATACAGGCACGCATACGCAACCGCCTTGTAAAAAGTATCAATGTTCAGCTCATCCATCGGGGATTTATATTCAAAAATGTTGTGTTTCCGGAAGATCTTCCCGATTTCATTTTTTATTTTGCAGTCCCTCTTTA
>OGXH01002337.1_pt1 | contig 13252 bp, 8 predicted proteins | sample 1576241 | NCBI WGS metagenome assembly OGXH01 (sample SAMEA3541529, study PRJEB24748) | human gut metagenome | biome: human gut; feature: human-associated habitat; material: faeces | place: China | collected 2012
TTTAGGCGCGGATTACGCGGATTACACGGATTAATGGCTGCGCTATCACACTATATTACAGGAAAAGAATCCGTGTAATCCGCGTAATCCGCGCCTAAATCATTATCAGCATTAGTTCATTACTATAACGTTATGAGGGTAGCTGTCCCCTCGTTACCTTCTTTGCCCGCCTGGCTTACTATAAGTTTAACGTCATATTTACTTGCACGCTTGCACTATTTGCTGTAAGTTGCTGATAAATAGTTGAAAAAGCGTGGTGGCAGCAACTTTATTTGCGTGTAAGCAAAAAGTTGCTTGCACGCTTTGTCAGGGATAACGCCTACTCTTCTTTCTGTTAATGACACGTGTGTATTCCGCTGATATACAATGTTCTTTTGATTAATATACGTTTTATTTAGAATGACCACAATTGTGGTTCACTTGTTTCATAATGGTGATTCATGTGCTCTATTAATGTGAAGCAGTTGTACCACAATTGTGGTCACTCGTAAATTGGTAATGTGAATTTAATAAATGCTTGGTATTATTCGTAAAGAAGTGGCATCAGACAGGTATAGAATAGTGTGGCTTTTCCTCCGAAAAACGTTCATAAAGGACACGAAACACTAGGAGACTACATCTATATATGGGTGGCGTTGGGTATATAGATACAATCGTCAAGAAGGTTTTAACTCATGTACCGGAAATATCGGCTGAACCTAATGAACAGCAGTATGCGGTTTGCAATGATTTCGGGGTAATTAGGAGAGTGGATAATGAAAAAACGGGAAATAGGGATAAGTGTCATTGTGACAAATTGTATTTTTAGTTGACTGAGAATGCACTGTTTCTGTCCGTATGTCTACCGAGATGGAAATATGGAAATGAAAAACGGTAAATGTCAGAATAATAGTTGGATAGCGAAATTGTTACATTTGTTCTGGAACGAAATAGCTCTCTAAAACCGTTCTTATAGGTGAAAAACCTGACACAAATAAGTGCGTTGGCGATAAGTAGTAACCCTTTTGCCTATATGTAGTAACCTTTTTACCTATAAGTAGTAACCCTTTCACCTGTAAGTAGTAACCCTTTTCTGCATAAGTAGCTATCAAAGCTGCAATTATATGCAATAATAGTGTATTCTTATCCTTTTTTTATTCACTGAATATACTGGTTTGTGATTTTGATAACTAAAGTATGTTGCGAAAATGAGGAATATACTATCATTGTGGATGCTGGATGGGTGTAGGTACTATTGTTTTGATATTTTTTATCTCTTAGTTTCTTGAAAATGATTGTGTATGGGGCTCTTTAAAATGGAGATTTTTATCTTGCGCAACGGTGCAACTCTGTGCAATCGTTTGCACTGTTGCATTTGCATATTTCTTATATTTCTTATATTTTAATATTTTAATAAAGCATATTTTTGTTGCGTCATGTTATAGATACCTTATAAAAGAGAAAGTAATCGAAAGATAATTTCGAATATATAATATAGGTAATTAATATTGTTAACTTTAATTTTTTAAATGCATGAAGCAAGTTAATCTTAGAATCTATCGAATGATTCTTCCCCTATTAGTAGGGTTATTCTTGTCTGTTGGCGTTTATGCACAGAATATTACCGTGAGAGGGCATATAAAAGATGCCACGGGATTGGAAGTGATAGGCGCAAATGTCGTAGAGAAAGGAAATTCTGCGAATGGTACAATCACTGATTTGGATGGAAACTTTACGTTGAGTGTTCCGAAGGGGGCTACGTTAGTTGTTTCTTTTATCGGCTACAAAACAGCAGAAATAGCTGCTGCTCCTACTGTTATGCTGACATTGCAGGACGATTCCGAATTGTTAAGCGAAGTAGTAGTTATCGGATATGGTTCGGTGAAAAAGAACGATTTAACAGGATCTGTAACAGCCATTAAGGCTGAGGAAATCAATCGTGGTGCTATTACTTCTCCTGATCAGATGCTTCAAGGTAAAGTACCGGGCTTGTTGGTAACTCCAGCTTCCGGTGACCCAACAGGTAGTGCTACTATCCGTATTCGTGGTGCTGCTTCTTTGACAGCCAGCAATGATCCGTTGATTGTGATCGATGGTATACCTGTTGCCGGTAATGGTGCTGGTATGGCTAACCCTTTATCAACGGTTAATCCTAATGACATTGAGTCGTATACTGTATTGAAGGATGCTTCGGCAACTGCTATTTACGGTTCACGTGCTTCCAATGGTGTCATAATGATTACTACTAAAAAAGGTAAGGGCGACAAAGTTCAGGTGAGTTACAATTCAAGCTACAGTATCAAGCAGAATACTTCTACGTTGGATGTAATGAATGCTGATCAGTATCGTGAAATTGTGGAAAGGGTATATACAGGTGAACAGCTGACACTTGTTAAAAGTATGATGGGAAATGCCAATACAGATTGGCAAGACCAGATTTATCGTACAGCCTTTTCTACTGACCAAAACATTAGTGTGTATGGAAACAAAGGCGGCCTTCCTTTCAGAGCCAGCTTAGGTTATAACTATAACGAAGGTACATTAAAAGTCGGTGACAATCAACGTGCTAATGCTTCTATTAGTTTGTCTCCTAAATTCTTTCAGGACCATCTGTCTGTAAATGTGAATGTAAAGGGTATTTATAATCGTGCTAATTATCCTGATAACGGTGCTATTGGTTCTGCTATTTCTTTCAATCCGACTGTACCTGTTTATTTTACTAATGCCGATGGTAGCATTGACAGAACCCAATGTAACGGTTATTGGAACTGGGTGTATGCTGACGGTGCTGCTAATACAAACTCAAGTATTAATCCATTATCGCTTTTGGAAGATGTTTATAATGTGAATAATACTTGGCGTTCAATGGGTAACTTACAATTGGATTATAAGATTCATGGATTCGAAGATCTTCGTTTCAACTTAAACTTAGGTTATGATTTCTCTCATACGGCAGGTGACAAGTATAATGAACTGGGTTCATTTATGGCTAAAAAAGCTTCTCCTGATACTTATGAAGATTACAGTAATCAAAACTCAAATACTTTGTTAGAGTTTTATGCTAACTATAACAAAGAATTCGGAATTCATCATCTTGATGTAATGGGTGGTTATTCATGGCAACATTACTACGAAAAATTCAATAAGATTATTTATTATAACGATAATCGTTCAGAAGTGTATAACCATACTCCGACAAATCGCAAAGAGTACTATTTGGTGTCTTTCTTTGGGCGTGTAAATTATTCTATCGATTCTAAATATTTGTTTACCTTCTCTTTACGTGATGATGCTTCTTCCCGTTTCGCTAAGGACAATCGTTGGGGATTATTTCCATCAGCAGCTTTCGCTTGGAATATGGCTGAAGAGAATTTCTTGAAGGATAATTCATTTTTCTCAAGTATGAAACTTCGTCTTGGTTGGGGACAAACAGGTCAGCAGGATATAGGCGATAACTTCTATCCTTATCAAGCCAAATATACAGAGTCTTCATCTCCTACTACAATGATTCCTTGGGGTGATGGTTATATCACTACTTTGGCTCCTAATGCCTACAATCGTAACATCAAGTGGGAAACTACTGAAACGTTCAACGTTGGTTTGGACTTTGGTATCTTTGGTGGTCGAATTAATGGTAATGTAGATGCGTATTATCGTAAGACTTCTGATTTGCTGAACAATATTACAACCCCTATGGGTAATAACTTCTCAAACACTGTGATTTCTAACGTAGGTAATATGAAGAATATGGGTGTTGAATTCAATCTTAACTTCATTCCTATCGAAAAGCAAGATATGCGCTGGACTATCAACGTGAACGGTACTTATCAAAAGACGGAAATTACGAAGTTGACCAATGATGATTCCACTTATCTGGGAGTACAAACAGGTGCGAATATGGGTGGTACCGGTGGTTATACTTCACTTCATCGTGTGGGATATGCTCCTTATACTTATTATCTCTATCAGCAGGCTTATGATGAAAATGGCAAGGCTATTCAGAACGTATTGGTTGACCGCGATGGTGATGGAAGTATTACAGAGGCTGACCGTTACGTAACAGGTAAGAGCATTACACCTAAATTCTTCTTTGGTCTTAGTTCTCAGTTTACTTACAAGAAGTGGGACTTTGGTTTCAACGCCCATGGTTCATTTGGCGGTTATGCCTTGAACAGGATAGCAATGAATAATTCTTCCGCTTTCTCTGATGATTATACAAAGGGATATATTAATAACTTATCTACTAATGTATTGAAGACAGGTTGGACAAGAGCTATCTCTAATGAACAGAAATATTCTGATATGTTCCTGGAAAATGCTTCATTCTTCCGTATGGATGATATCAATGTGGGGTATACTTTCGATAAATTTGCTCATTGGAAGGGTAATATCCGTGTAGGTGCTTCTGTACAGAATGTGTTTACCATCACCAAATACAGTGGATTGGATCCTGAACTTACAGCAACAGATGGCGTAGATAATAATATCGTTCCTCGTCCACGCCTCTATACGGTACGTTTGAGTATTAATTTTTAAAGATAGAACGGATAAATTATGAAAAAATATATTTATAGTTTGGCAATTTTAATGTCGGCAATGACATTGAACTCTTGTATCGGAGATTTGGATACAATGCCACTAAACGAAACAGATAAGACAGCCGAACAGGTGTATGTTACATTAGGTGATTTCGAAAAAGGTTTGGCTTACATTTATGGTTCTTTCTCTTTAGTGAGTCAAAGTGACCCGGGATCGGCAGATATCAATGTGGGTGATGCCGGCGCCAGTGAATTGGTGCGTCAGTATATGGTATTGAATGAAATGTCAGTAGGTTCATTGAAGTGTGTATGGGGAGATACTTATGTAGCTGACCTGCAGAATAACTCTTGGACAACTGCGCCTAATGATGCCTTGATTGCTGTCTACACACGCTGCATGATGATTGTCACTCGTTCAAATGAGTTTTTGTTGCAGAGTGATAAGAAAATAGATATGGAAGGTATTAAGGAACTTCGTGCCGAAGCTCGTTTCCTCAGATCGTTAGGATATTACATTTTGCTTGATCTCTTCGGAAATCCTCCTTTTGCTTTGCCTGAAAACATTGGTGGTGCTTTGCCTACGCAAATAGGCCGTGAAGGATTGTTCAATTGGATTGAATCGGAGTTGAAAGCGATCATTTCAGGTGAAGACGGCGAAGCTCTTCCGAATAAAGGTAGTGTTGCCTATCCTCGTGCTGATAAAGGTGCTGCTCAAGCTGTATTAGCTCGTATGTATCTGAATGCAGAAGTGTATACGGGAACAGCTCGCTGGGCTGATGCTAAAACTGCCGCTGAAGCTGTAATTGCTATGGGGTACAAGTTGTGTCCGAATTATGAAGAACTCTTTATGCAGGATAATACGGAAAATCTGAATGCCCGTAATGAATTTATCTTCGCGATAGCTTATGACCGTGACAAGACTCAAAGTTATGGTGGAACAACAGCTCTTATCAATGCTTCTTTGGGTGAGGATGCCAATAATGGTATAGCTGCTGCTTTAGGTTATCCGGCAGGTACAAAAATTAGCCGTGATCAGTGGAATGGTTATCATGTTCCTAATGAATATGTAGCTAACTTTGATCTCGTTGGTGTAGACTGGGAGGCAACAAGCGGTTTCGGTTATAATCGTGAGAAAAGTGATCGTCGTGCTTTCTTCTATAATATAGGTGGTGTGGAAGCTTATGATAAAGCAAATGTTAATTCGGGTTGGAGATGCTGGAAGTTCAATAGTAGGGCTTCAGATGGTACTCTCTATTCTACTGATAATTATTCTATATTCTCATCAGCTGACTTCCCGATGTTCCGTTTGGCTGAAATGTATCTGATTTATGCAGAGGCACAAGCTCGCTTGGACGGTGGAACTACAACAGATTCTAAGGCAATGGGCTATATTAAGGAATTACGTGACCGTGCAGGCATGACGACTCCGTCATCTATCAATTTGGATTTTATCTTAAAGGAACGTGCTTGCGAGCTGATGTGGGAAGGTCACCGTCGTACAGATTTGATCCGTTATGGTTACTTTACAGCAATGTCATTCCCTTGGCCATATAAAGGTGGTATACCCGATGGTAAGGTTGCTTTGCCGAGTTATCGTACTGTTTATCCTCTGCTTCAATCAGATTTGAGTGAAAACTCAAACTTAGTGCAGAATACAGGTTATCAATCTAATAATTAAAACCCAAATAAGAGACTTATGAAACTAATTAAAAATATAATGCTATTGATGGCTGTCGTGCTGTTCGCTGCTTGCGAAACAGATATTGATACGCCGCAAGTAAATAGCTCCGATAAATATGTTGCCCCTGTCATTGGACAGTGTAGTGATATTATTGTGAATGCAGACAACTCTAAGGATGAAACAGTTGTGTTTTCCTGGAAAGCCGCTGACTTTGGTTTACCAGTACAAGTGCTTTATACTGTTTATTTGACTAAGGGTGATAAATCTTCCTTGGTGGGTACCTCTTCTTCCACTTCTTTAGCTATTGCTAAAGGCGATATCAATGGAGTTGTAATCAATGGTCTTGGTGTTAATCCTAATGAAACCGCAGAGGTTCAGGCTTATGTTACGGCTCAATTTGCAGGAACAGATGAGTATGAAGCGATTAAATCCAATGTCTCAAACTCCTTTAAGGTGACTACTTATGCAGCTCCACTGAAGAATCTGTATGTAGTAGGCTTCTTCAATGGTTGGAAAGAAGGTGAAGCTGTTGAAATCTGGGAAACGAGTGCAGGTACTAATGTTTATGAAGGTTTGTATGATTTCTTTGAAGATGGTACATCTGGGCATTCAGCTTTTAAAATTATTTCCGAGCGCAGTTGGGGCGGAGGTAACTGGGGTTACGATGCTTTCAAGGTAGATAGTCACTTTACCGGTATTGCTGGTGGAGATTTACAGTTGCCTGCCGGATTCTGGAAGATTTCAGTAAACAGAACTGCAATGTCAATTGATGCTACTCCTGTTTCTGCTGTTGATGTGGTAGGTACATGTAATGGTTGGAATACTGATGCTCCAAGTCTCTTGACTTATGATCCTGTTCAAAACGTATGGCTTTCTGAACCTTTAACTTTTGAAGCAGGAGGTGAATTCTTGATTCGTCTTAACTCAACCTATGACAATAAATATGGTTTAGGTAATTCAAGTATCGCTATACCAGGTGGTATTGAACTGGTAGCTAATGGCGGCGGTAACATCATAGTTGATAACGCAGGTACATATGTTATCAAACTTCATGCTAATCGTACACCGTTTGTTGTAGAACTCGTTAAGCAGTAATTAAGCAATAATCTTTAAAAAAGAATGATTATGATAAAATATTTAAAATATATGTTCGTGGTGGCTATCGTAATGATAGCTGCCACCGGATGCCAGGAGGATTGGGAAGATACATTCTCAAAAGAGCCTACTGCACCTGAACTCGTGAACAATGGAATGATTCTGATGACAAAGAATACTATGTCAGAGTCTATTACATGGGCATGGTCTGCTGCCCGTTTCATGCAGGGTGAAGTTTCGTATGCACTCTATACGCAATATGGTACCGGTGCTGCTGTACAGGTAGGAACTGCTACAAAAGACCTGAGTCTTACTATGACAAAGACTGATTTTCACACTTTACTGGAAGGTATTTCTGGTATTCCTGAGAATAATTCATTTGATCTCGCATTCTACGTAGTGGCTTCAGATGCTAATGGTAAATATGAGTCGGCTAAACAGACAATGAAAGTGTATGCTTATGGTGATGCGGTATCAGCAGTAGTTGCTGCTTCCGTTCCGGAGTTGGTACTTGACATAAATGACCCTGCCGGTGAAGTGCAATTGTTGAGCTGGGAAGCTGCCCGATTAACTTATAACGAAGCTGTCACTTATGCTGTTTCTGTGTCTTATGGTGGTGGAGAGGCAATTGAAGTAGCTAAAGATTTGACAGGAACTACTTGTACAAAGACTGTTGATGAATGGAATGAGTTGATTGTTGCTACTGGTGCTCCCGAAGCTAAACCTGCTGAAGTACAGTTTACTGTAACGGCATATTCTGAAACATATCCTGATGGTGTACCTTCTGCACCGTTAGCAGTAACGGTTACTACTTATAAGGCAACTTATCCGGCTTATATACAGCTTACCGGTACAGATAAGAAGCTTCCGCAAAGTACGTTAACCAAAGGTTTGTTTGAATGCTTTGTAAATCTTGCTTCTGATACGAATTTTAAATTACTTGATCCGGATTCAGCAGCTGAGTTGGGAAGTGATGACGCTGAAGCTACTACCGATGATAAAGGTAATAAGGTTATAAATGGTACTATAGGTGGTAATACTGCTATATCTCTTTCTGCCGGTACATACCGTATCAGTGCAAGTATGAAGTTTAATACTCTTCAGATTGTGAAAGTAGAATCTTTGGGACTGATTGGTTCTGCTACAGTAGGTGGCTGGGATAAGGAAACTCCATTAGAGTATGATGGTGTGGCTAATACATATTCTGTAGTTACTACATTGACGAAAGACGGTGAGTATAAGCCTCGTGCTAATGATAACTGGGGATATGCAATTGATGCAGACGGTATATTCAAAGATGGAGGTGATAACTTCAAGTTTGAAGGAGAAACCGGTGAATATAAAGTGGTTGTTGATGTGAATAAGCATCCATTTGCAGTGAAGGTGCTGAGCACGGCATTCCCGACGGAAGAATTCATTTATATTCCGGGTAATCATCAAGATTGGTCGCCAGAAGCGGCTCAGGCTTTGCGTACAAGTGATTTTGACGGAGTTTATAAAGGTTTCAGCTACTTGAATGGTGATTTTAAATTTACGAAACAGCGTGCATGGGAACCTGGTGAATATAACAGTAGTCACTTCTCTACTTACGAGGGTGGGCTTGCACCGAGTACCGATGGTAGTAATATCAATATGCCGACGGCTGGTTTCTATTACATAGTCGCTGATGTTATGAATGCTAAGCTTACCGCAACGGCTACCACTTGGGGCATTATTGGTGATGCTACTGCTGATGGTTGGAATTCAGATCAGAATATGACATGGAATTCTGATAAGAAGTGTTGGACGGCTACTCTTACGTTGACCGACGGAACTATGAAATTCCGTGCTAATGGTGGATGGGATATTAATGTTGGTGGAAAGATTGATGATCTTTCTTTCGGAGGAGATAACATGACAGTTCAAGCTGGTACTTATGATATTGAATTGTATTTGGAACGTACAGCTTCTGATGCTATGTACTGTACAATGACAAAGAAATAAGATAGGTTGATTTTATAAAAATAAAGGCTGTCTGGGGGAATTATTCTGCAGGCAGCTTTTTTTAATATTCTAAAGTATTTGTAGTAACTTGTACATCAGTAATGGCTAAATATGTAATACAATGAAAATGAAATTTCTTTTTATAGCATTTGCTCTACTGCTATGTCAATGTGGTATGGCACAGCAAACTGTTTCTTTAGGAAAACTTATAGAGTATCCTGACTTTAGCTCTTCAATTGTTACCTCGCGTGACGTCTTTGTTTGGTTACCTTCTGATTATTCTCCAAAAGAGAAATATGATGTTCTTTATATGCATGATGGTCAAATGCTGTTTGATGCGAATACCACTTGGAATAAACAAGAATGGGGAATCGATGAAGTTGTTGGAAAACTTTTGAATGAAAAGAAGATTAGGTCTTGTATTGTTGTAGGAGTGGCAAATATCCCGGAAACGAGATATGCAGACTACTTTCCTCAAAAAGCATTGAAAAATTTACCAGATAGTGTAGTTTCGGGGAATGTTAGTTTTAATGCAGATAACTATCTTCGTTTTCTGGTAGAAGAAGTTAAGCCTTTTATTGATAAAGAATATTCTACGAATAAGAGTGTTGAGCATACTTTTGTGATGGGCTCCAGTATGGGTGGCCTAATTTCACTATATGCACTTTGTGAATACCCGGAAGTATTTGGAGGGGCTGCATGTATGTCGACTCATGTTCCCATGATATTAAGCAAGGAACTATCTAAAGAAAAAGCGGACCAATGGTCGAGAGCTTTTAGGAATTATCTTGATGAGAACCTTCCGACGGCTAACAGTCGTATAATTTATATGGATAGAGGAGATGCTACCTTAGATGCTTATTATCCTCCTTATCAGGATGAACTGGACAAATTGATGAGGAAGAAAGGCTGGAAAGGACCAATGTGGGTGTCTAAAGTATTTCCGGGAGCTGCGCATACGGAAGTGGATTGGAATAAGCGTTTAGATAATCCGTTATTATTTCTTTTAGGAACTGATAGAAAAGATTGTATTTGTGATAAAAAGAATACAGATATGTCGCCTGATGATTATTTGATTTCTAAGTTTAAAGATGCTGATATCGTGCTATTGGCTGAAGATCATGGTGTTAAGGAAAACTTGGACTTCGTTAAAAAAATGATACCGAAGTTGTATGCGAATGGTATCTATATGTTAGGTATGGAATTTGGAGCATATGAGGATCAGAAGCAATTGGATTCATTGATAAATGCACCAAGATATAATGAGAATTTAGCTCGTCAACTGATGTTCAATTATAATACCCGTTGGGCTATAGTTGAGTATATGAATCTCTATAAAGCAGCTTGGGAATGGAATCACTCATTACCGGAGCAAGCGAAAAAGTTTCGTGTTTTAAATATTAGTTATCGCTACAATTGGGAAAAGTTTGAAGGAGCTAGAACTCCGGAAAATATGAAGCAAGTGTTTCCTTTAGGGAATACAGAAGATTTTCGGTGTACATTGTTGGAACGTGAAGTGTTGTCTGTTCACGCGAAAATATTGGTTCTGACTGGGACTATTCATGCATTTACGTCCTACCGTTTTCCTTATTATGATTATACTTCTCCTGGTTTTGTACGTTATGAGAATCGTTTTTTAGGAAATCTGCTGTACGATAAATATGGTAATAAAGTAGTATCTGTAGCTTTGCACCAGCCTTTCTTTAATTATCCTAATCAGCAACCAACATTAATTTCTCCAGCGGCTGGAAAGTTAGAACTAATAATGGAAAAATCTCAGAATAACCCCATTGGCTTTGATTTGAAAGGTTCTCATATTGGTGAACTGCACGATTATAGTTATTATTCAATGGGGCATAAAGATTTTATTCTATCCGATTTGTTCGATGGATATATATTCCTTAAACCAATAAGAGAATTATCCTCTTGTACTGTTGACTATAAGTTTATGGATGATACTAATTGGAATGAAGCTGTGAGTAATAGCCCTGATCCTGATTGGCAACCACGTCCACATGATAAGGAAGAATATTGGAGGGTAGTGGAGAACTTTATGAATATTGAAAAAAGATATGCGGATGTTCAATGAGGTGAAAGTATTGAGCTTTTTTTATCTCATATGGATAGTAAATAAAAATAAATGCTGTATTGTTGCTGTAAAAAGGTATGGTAATTGTCCACTAAAAAGTTCTGTATTTGATTTAATCTATTGATCTGTATTGCTTTATCTTGTTGCTTTTTTGTCCACATCTTTTTCTTTGTTATATTATACAAATGTGTTATTTTTGTTAGTGAACAAAAATATAATACTATGAAAACAAAAGCTTTATTGAAGAGTTTTGCATTATGTCTTATTGCAATCTTCACAATTAGTGCTCATGCTCAAATTAGCACCAATGAATTACCTCCAAGTTTTTCATCTGCTTTATTCTCTGTCCGTTCGGGTGATGTGATTAATTTGCCTATTCCTGATGTAGCTGAAGCATTACATGAGGATAGTTTGTTTGCGGATATGAAAGATATACCTTATAGAATAGGCTTACCTATTACTGTAAATTATACTTTAGAGAATTCAGGGAATTGGCATGTATTAGGTGATAGTGTAAGAGTATGGCGTTTGCGGTTGCATGTTGATAAAGCAAAGGCTTTATCATTGAACTATGATAGATTCTGGCTTCCAGAAAAGGCTAAATTTTTCGTATATAGTGCAGATAAAACTTTCTGTATAGGAGGCTTTACTGATTTAAATAATAAAGGGGCAAAAAAAAATCCAGCTAATTTTGCTACAGGACTTGTTGCCGGAAGTGATATAATATTGGAATACTATGAACCGATAAATGCTATTAGGGGCATTATCTCAATAGATAAGGTTATTTATGCTTATAAAGATATCCTAACTTATTCGGGAAATACTAGAACTCTGGGATTTGGAGATGCTTTGTCATGTAATGTGAATGTAAATTGTCCAGAAGGCGATGGATGGCAGAAAGAAAAAAGGGCTGTTGCATGTATATATTATGATGGATATTTGTGTACTGGGGCACTGATTAATAACACCTCTGGAGAAGACTATTTTTTGACAGCTAATCATTGTTTTTCAAACTATGATGCTCAAGGTAACAGCCAAATAAATCAAATGATTTTTTTATTGGAATTATGAGAGTAAAGATTGCTCTAATGGAACAAATTTTAATCCTCCAACCTCAAGTGGAGCTAAATTGGTTGCTAATAATGAATATTCAGATTTTGCATTGCTTAAATTAGTAGAATCAGTTCGTAATATACCTGCATATATTCCATACTATTTAGGATGGACTAGGAGTTCTTCTCTTCCCACTAAAAGGACTGTAATTCATCATCCTCGGGGTGATATAAAGAAAATAGCTATTGATAATAATACTTTAGGAAAGGCTATTAATAATACTCATTGGAAAGCTACATATGATGTTGGAACGACGGAAAGAGGCTCATCTGGAGCTCCACTGCTTAATCAAAATAAGTTAGTTGTTGGTCAATTGCATAGTGGAGGTATTGGCTGTAATATATCAGATAATTATGGTCGTTTTGATGTATCGTGGGATTATGGAAGTGTAGCGACGAGAAGATTAAAAGATTGGTTAGATGCGAATAATACAGGTATGATGCAGTTAGAAGCAAGAGAATTGATGCCAGAAATAGTGGGAACTAAATTTATTTGTGATAGTAGTACTTATTATATAAAGAATTTGCCAGCTAACGCAATGGTGGTATGGGAATATCCAACTGAAGCAAATAGTGCACCACGACCACAGTTTTATACTAATTATCCAGTACCTAATCAATGCACCATAAAAAATAAATATTATTATCCTTACAATGCAAATTTAGTAGCTAAGATAGTCTATAATGGAAATACTTTATTGACTTTATCAAAAGAAGTTATGTGAATTTCCTTCCTAATCTACCTCGCTGATAAATTTTTCTATAAGCCTGTTTA
>OGXH01002349.1_pt1 | contig 13222 bp, 10 predicted proteins | sample 1576241 | NCBI WGS metagenome assembly OGXH01 (sample SAMEA3541529, study PRJEB24748) | human gut metagenome | biome: human gut; feature: human-associated habitat; material: faeces | place: China | collected 2012
CTATCGCAATTTCATCATATACATCAGCCCTTGAAAGCGTAGGACTTGATAGCTGTCTCGGCTTTTACCACGCCATGCGTTCAGGCAGAAGCAGCCTGTCCTGCGACCTTGTAGAGGAATTTCGTTGCGTGGTGGAGCGACTTGTGCTTACCATGATAAACTTGAAAATGATAAAGCCCGAGGACTTTGAAACTCAGGTCAGTGGCGCAGTATACCTCTCCAAAGAGGGCAAGAAAAAAGTCCTCACCGCATGGCAGGAGCGTAAGCGCACAAGCATAGTCCACCCATATCTGGGCGAAAAGATACAGCAAGGGCTACTCCCATATGTACAAAGCTCGCTTCTCGCAAAATATATCCGTGGCGAGCTAGATGAGTACCCGAACTATTTGCTGAAATAGAGGTGATATAAATGATGACCTTGGTAAGCTATGATGTATCAACAACAGATAATAAGGGTAAAACAAGGCTTAGAAAAGTAGCCAAAGAGTGTCAAAATTATGGTCAGCGAGTGCAGAACAGCGTGTTTGAAATAGACGTAGACTATGGCACTTTTCTGAAAGTGAAAGATAAACTTCTGAAAATAATAGACCCAAAGCATGATAGTCTGCGGATATATTACTTAGGCAACAATTGGAAGCATAGAATAGAACACTACGGCACCAAAGAGACCTATGACCCCGAAGGCGTCCTAATATTTTGACCAGCGTACCCCAAGTGATCCACAAATCCCTAGTAAGTTCGCATGAAAATGCCATGCTATATGTGAATGAACAGTGAACAAAATCAAACCGATACCAATTAAATAAAAAAATAAGTCCGCATCACGTTGAGCAAGCACCAGATATACACAACATCAAGTGTCACGCTCCACGTGAGCGTGTGAGTTGAAATGTTAGGAACACCAGAAGAAGACGTTATTGTCTTCGTCACGCTCCACGTGAGCGTGTGAGTTGAAATTATCCAGATAGGAAAGAAATAAGCCGAAAATCTGTCACGCTCCACGTGAGCGTGTGAGTTGAAATTAAATTCGATTGGATAAGCACCTTTAAGGTAGAAGTCACGCTCCACGTGAGCGTGTGAGTTGAAATATCGTGAGACATTTGCATATAAACAGCCTCTTTGTCACGCTCCACGTGAGCGTGTGAGTTGAAATTATTCGTAGGGAAATAGGTTGAACGAGGAGTTACGAGTCACGCTCCACGTGAGCGTGTGAGTTGAAATTTAAAAAAATTAAGCACATAGTCCAAAGCTGAAGTCACGCTCCACGTGAGCGTGTGAGTTGAAATCATTCTGTAACCGCACTGAATTTCATTGGTAAAAGTCACGCTCCACGTGAGCGTGTGAGTTGAAATGATAATCAAGCCTACAAACAAGACTGCAATAATAGTCACGCTCCACGTGAGCGTGTGAGTTGAAATGACCCGAAAATAAACCAACCGACAACGGCAACGGGTCACGCTCCACGTGAGCGTGTGAGTTGAAATGTACTATACACGTTATCACCTCGCATATATAGCACGTCACGCTCCACGTGAGCGTGTGAGTTGAAATGCGTATTTTTAAAGCTTCCGATATCCTCATTCCGTCACGCTCCACGTGAGCGTGTGAGTTGAAATTTTGATACGCTCCTCGATATCAGCCACCAAATGCGTCACGCTCCACGTGAGCGTGTGAGTTGAAATATTCATGAATAATCGTTAAAATTGAGAGGGGAGTGGTCACGCTCCACGTGAGCGTGTGAGTTGAAATTTGAATTGCTCAAAATCTATATCATTGTTTTGCGTCACGCTCCACGTGAGCGTGTGAGTTGAAATCCATTTTTTCGTATACTGGATTAATTGGATATCCGTCACGCTCCGCGTGAGCGTGTGAGTCAATTTTCGTTTCAACGCAGGACTTAAAGTCTACGTTATCCGCTCAGACCACAGCAAGTGCTGTGTGGTGTTCAGAGCTTGCAGTAAAAGACGTTTATCCTGAATTTAACTGGAGAAAAGGGGGCTATGTTCATGGCAGAAGAAAATGATATTCTCACAAAGTTAAAAAAAGGCGAAAAAGTTGAGTGCCCTGTTTGCCATAACGGCTACTATGTTCCTGTAAATACAACAGCAGATAAGGCACATTACTTTGTCTGCACTAACAAAGAGTGCAACGGACATTATCGGTGGGAGCCGATAATCGATATTGAATAATACAAGTAACCGCTTGACTAAGGTCGGGCGGTATTTTTATACCCAAATACTATACATTTTTCATGTGTTTTCCGTCAAATCCGCCAATTCACACCCCGAAATTTGTGCAAACAAATGATTTATAATTTAATTTGGCAACATTTCTGCAATTGTTGCATTTTTTCTGCAACAAAATACCCACTTTTCGTGTATAAGTAGAAGGGGTTTCACCACAAATCGGAAACCTTGCGGAGCGACAGTGTATGAGGAAACATTTTGTCAACGTGAGTTAGGTGAACACGATGAGAGGTTCTGATCGCACAGAAAAGCACTTCCTGCACTCCGTCTGAAGCTTGAAAATTGAATATTTATACCGACACACCTTAGCTATACCTCATGAGCATACTGCTAAATATAAATGTTATAGCCACGTTTGTTGACATTATTCATATAAAATGGTATACTTAAAATAAAATTTATACATAATGAAAAGAGTAAATGTGATGAATAAACATACCACTATTGATAAGTCAACAGGCGAGAAAAAATGCAGCTGCTTTAAACGCTGCGGCGGCTGTCAGTTGGATAAGGCCTACGCCCAGCAAATAGAATGGAAGCAGGCAAAAGCCGATAGAATGTTGAGCCGCTTTTGCAGACCTCAGCAGATAATAACTATGGACGACCCCTATAATTATCGCAATAAAGTCCAAACTGTCTATAAGGTCAATAGCTCAAAGCGTATCGTCTCAGGAGTATATCAGTCCTCTACCCATAGCATGGTAATAACTGACGATTGCTTTTTGGAGGATATAAGAGCACAGCAAATAGTCGCTACCCTTAAAGAGTTTATGGCTGACTTCCGTATTCTTCCATATAACGAAGAAAGTGATCAGGGCCTTCTTAAGCATACCCTTATCCGTACCTCCCAAACAACAGGCGAGGTAATGCTCGTGCTAGTTACAGCTACCCCCATATTTCCTGCAAAGAAAAATTTCGTCAAAGCTATCACCGAAAAGCACCCGTATATAACCACTATCGTCCAAAACGTTAATAAAGGCAGAATTCCTCTTACTTTTGGCGACCGTGATATTATAATGTACGGCAAAGGCTATATCACCGACGAGATGTGCGGCTGTAAGTTCAGAATATCACCTCATTCTTTCTATCAGGTAAACCCCGAGCAGACCGAAAAGCTCTATTCTAAAGCAGTTTCCTGTGCGGAGCTTAAAAAAGGCGATAAAGTTATCGACGCATATTGCGGAACAGGTACTATCGGTCTTATCGCTGCAAAAAGCGGTGCAGACGTGGCAGGCGTTGAGCTTAATGCCGAAGCCGTAAAGGACGCAGTTTCAAATGCCAAGCTCAATAAGCTTGACAATATCAGGTTTTATAATGAGGACGCAGGTGAGTTCATGACAAAGCTTGCGCAGGCAGGTGAGAGCTGTGATGCAGTTTTCCTTGACCCTCCAAGAGCAGGCACAACAGAAGAATTTGTTGAAGCCTTGGGTAAACTCAGACCTGAAAAGATAGTCTACGTTTCCTGTAAAATAGAAACTCTCGAGCGTGATTTGAAGCTTCTTGCAAAAATAGGCTATAAAGCACAGCTTATCCAGCCTGTTGATATGTTCCCGCATACCACAGGTATCGAAAATGTGGTGCTTTTAAAAAGAAAAATGATATCGCTCACACCAAACAGAACACCTGATAAAAAGGGGGATAAAAAAATTGAACGAAAAGGTAAAACTTCTCACAGATAATATCGAAAAAGTTATCGTCGGCAAGACCGACTCTGTGCTTAAAATAATAACAGCCATGCTTTGCGGCGGTCATGTTCTTATCGAGGACGTGCCTGGAGTAGGCAAAACTCAGCTTGTATCAGCCCTTGCAAGGTCAGTGGACGGCAAATATAACCGTATCCAGCTTACCCCTGACGTTATGCCGTCCGATATCGTTGGCTTTTCTATGATAGACCAGAAAACTCATGAGCTTGAGTATAAAGAGGGTGTGGCAATGTGCAATTTCCTCTTGGCAGACGAAATAAACAGAGCCTCCCCAAAATCTCAGTCAAGCTTGCTTGAAGTCATGGAAGAACATCAGATATCCATTGACGGTAAAACGCATGAACTTCCGTCACCATTTATGGTGCTTGCCACACAAAACCCTGTGGAAACTTACGGCACTTATCATTTGCCTGAAGCCCAAATGGATAGATTTCTTATGAAGATATCAATGGGCTATCCCTCATATGATGATGAGCTTGATATCATGTCAAGAGCCGAAAAATCAGGCTTTGCAAAGAATATCCAGCCTGTCATGACCCTTGAAAACGTCCGTGAGCTTATGGGCTACGCTGAAAATGTGACCGCAGAGCTTTCCGTGAGAAAATATATCCTGAGCCTTGTTACCGCAACAAGAAATTCAGATTATGTAAAGCTTGGCGTTTCTCCCCGTGGAAGTATCGCACTTCTCAAAGCTTCAAAAGCCTATGCCTTTGTTCAGGGCAGAGGATTTGTCATGCCGGATGATGTCAAGGCTGTTATGCCTGACGTTCTTGCACATAGACTTATGCTTTCTCCAAAAGGCAAATCCGCCTTTGAAAATGAAAGGGAAGCTCTTGAAAATATCGCTCTTACAGTAAAATCACCTGACGCAATAGAGAAATAGAGGATATGACCCCATGAAAAATCTTTTAGGTTATCTTACCTGCGTGGCGGTGGCGATACTGCTTAGAGTTTATATAAACGGAAGCGGTGGTACGCTTGTGCTTTATCTTTTAGCTATAGCCTTTGTGATATCTCTTGCGGCACTTCTCATTACCAAGCGTAAACTTGTGGCAGCCATAAAGCTTTCCACAGAAATAAGTGCAAAGAACGAGGAGTTTGACGCTGACATAATGCTTTTAAATGCAATACGCATTATTCCCTCATGCGTTGTTGAGGTAACGGCAGAGTGTTCAGATAATATCGGTGCTGTAAGCCCACTTGAATTTAAAACTATCGTGGCAGGCGGCAGACAGCAAAGCATCAGCGTTAAGCTGAAAACACGCTATGCAGGTCTTGGCACAGTGAAAATAAAAAGCATACGTCTGCATGACTATCTTGGAATAATCACCCTGCACCTTGACAGTTCACGTTATGAAAAAGCCGTGGGAAAAATAAAGATAATGCCGAATATCCCTGATACTGGCTCTCAAACAGAGCTTCTTAAAGCAACTTCCGAGAACGCTTCATTTGACGATAACGAAAGCGAATCAGATGAAAATGCACTTGGTCTTACAGGCGTTCCGGGCTATGACCACAGACAGTATGAGATAGGCGACCCGCTGAAAAGAATAAACTGGAAGCTTTCTTCAAAGCGTGGCGAGCTTATGGTGCGCCTTGATGAAAAGGTCACGGCTTCAAGTCAGGCGTTTTTCCTTGATATACCAAGCGAAAATCATGACCCCATGTTTGCTATGAATATTGATAATATAGTCGAAGCGAGCCTTGCAATGCTTTCAATGCTTATTATGGAGGGCTTTGAGAGTGAGTATAATTATTATCTTGACGGCTGGAAAAGCATGAAAATAAAGCAGGCAGGTGATATAATAGAGCTTCAAAACAATCTTGCGGCAATAGCACCATATCCGCAGGAAAAGCGCTTTGCCTTTTCTCATGAGATAGGCAAGACAGCTCCTATCTGCTTCACAGCCTGCATGGCGACTTCTCAGGGGGAATTTTCTTCTCTTATAGAAGAATTTAACGGCTCTTTTGTAGTGACACGTCTTAGCGGTCTTGATAAGCAGACAGAAAATATGTGGCTTGTAGACGAAACTTTCGAGTTTCGTAAAATGACATAGGGGGTGTGGCTTTTGAATACTAAAACTGCTCAGATAAAAAACACCCTTGTGAATATTCTTTCAAAATATGCTTTGCCGCTGCTCCTTGGAGCAGTGGTCATGAACATAATCTTTAAGACCTATCTTGTAGACAATGTCAGACTTTATACTTTTGGATATGTGGTATATGAATGTCTGCTGTTTGCTCTTTTTGAGTGGCTGAAGCCGAAAAAAGTCCTGCGAGGTCTTGTCTATACCGCCCTTATGGTGGCAGTGCTGTTTTTGGGCTTTCAGCTTCTTCGTGCTGGATTTGAACATTCTGGAAAATCATTTATCAATTGGTTTTATGTAAACAGGCAGGAGATAGGTCAGATAGATGAATATTTCTACTTTCTGTTTGTGGGACTAGGCTTCTTTATCATTTCGGTGCTTTATTATTTCACCATTGTGCGCTATAGAAGCTTTGGAACGATGCTCGTTGTGCTTTTTCCGTTTTTTATTTACGGAAAGCGTGCCGACTCAATGGATACTCTTGACATAACCATAATGCTCACTGTGTTCATTGCACTTATGGTGCACAGCAGACTTGTTTCAGACGAGAGCAAGCATGACCTTGTTATAAACGGCTCTTATGTGGCGGCATCGGCGGTTTTCGTTACCCTTGTGGGTGCGCTTGCAATGCTTATGCCGACTTCCTCAAAGACATCTTATCTTGAAAAAAACAGCAACTTCTTTGATGTGAATATCAAAAGCAGTGGCACATATGACAATCTTAGTGATGAGTCTTCCCCAAGATTTGGCGCAGACGCAACGGGCGAGATACTTTTCAACTTCACCACAACTTCTGATGAACAGGTCATTTACCTCAGAAGACAAGCCTTTGACCTTTTCAGAAACGAGAAGTGGGTGACTGACGATAGCTTCTACAATTTTCATTTTGACAAAAATGTTCACCTTTACGGTGACAATGAGGTGAACTCACCGAGCTATGTTTACAGCATAGCAAAGTCACTTGCAGATAAGGATTACACCAAGGATCTTGGCGTGGAAAAGTCACAGTTTCCTGATGATCTGTTCAGTGAAAAGGCAGTCATGAATCAGTTCAGCGACAGCTTTACCCCTAGCTATATCCCTGCCCCACTCATGATAACCCCAGGGGAAAACAACGTTTATATCAAAACAACTCACAGCGAGGTCTACAGACCATATGACACCGCAGGAAATAAGCTTGGCATCAGCTTTGAGTATGTTCCTGAAACGGAGAGCGAAAGACAGGCTGCGGCAAATCTTGATATGACCGAAAATCAGTTCAAACTGCTGCTTTCTTACGGCTTGACAAACGGAGATGTCACATCAAATCAATCGGTGAATATTTATAATATATATGCGTTGTACACAGACGTTTCTGCATATGACGATAAGGGTGGAAAAATGGAGGCTCTTGCAAAGAGCATAACGGAAAACTGCAAAAATGATTATGAGAAGGCTCAGGCGCTTGTGGATTATTTTGAGCAGAACGGCTATGTTTACGATAACGAGTATGAGCCTGACGACGAGTCTATCGCATATTTTCTTTTCACGAGCAAGCGGGGAAACTGCACGAACTATGCCACAAGCATGACGCTTATGGCGAGAATGCTGGGACTTCCTGCAAGGTATGTTGAGGGCTTTGCAGCATATGAAAAGAATGAACGTGGAGAGTTTGTGGTAAGAGATAGCCATGCTCACGCTTTCGTAGAGGTCTTTATCACAGGCATTGGCTGGATGACTTTTGACCCGACAGTTCCGGGCTATCAGCGTGACTACAGTGCAAATGGTACGAACTTTGATGTTTCAACTTTTGTAAGCTATTTCAGCAAGATCGCACTGTTTATCGGTGTAGCGTTTGTGCTTGTGGTTTTCGTATTCCTTAACAGAATTATCGAGGTATTTTTCAGACTGTCACTTAAATTCAGAGATAACGGCGACAGAGTCATAAGGCTTTACAGGCGGGTGATAAGGCTTTTGACCATAGCTTCTAATGATAAGCTATCGGGATACACGCCTGAAATGATAAGAGAATATCTTGTTAAGAGGCGTGGAGTTGAGCTTGGCGGTCTTATAGATCTTTTTGAAAAGACCTGCTTCGGTGGATATGTTCCTGATGAAGCCGAGTGGAAAATGGTCTATGCAGAGTACAAGGCACAATGGAAAAAGCTCACAAAGCGTGAGAAAACTTCTTTGGAGCTTGATAAGAATATGTAATGAAATGGCTGTGCGGAAAAATCACGCACGGCTATTTTTTTGTGTATAAAAAAGGCTGCCGTATAAAACAGCAGCCTGAGAGTGTAAAAATCTCTGAAATAGTGGAACATCAAGGACGCCCACTGTATCTGATATTTAATTAAAGTGAAGCAAGAAGATCGCTCATTGCGTAAAGTCCTGCCGGCTTTCCACAAAGGAAAACACCTGCATTCACTGCACCCACAGCGAAAACCTGCTTTGAATGAGCTTCGTGCTTGAGTGAGATGACTTCATCTCTGCCTGCAAAGATTATCTCATGCTCGCCAACAATAGTGCCACCACGGACAGAGTGCATACCGATCTCGGTCTTTTCTCTCTTTGCTCTTACAGAATGACGATCGTAAACATAGTGATACTTGTTGTCAAGCTCCTCGTTTATGGCGTCTGCAAGCATGATAGCAGTGCCTGACGGAGCGTCTATCTTCTGGTTATGGTGCTTTTCGATTATCTCGATATCATACTGACCACCAAGAACTTTTGCGGCAGTTTTTGCAAGATTTGCAAGAAGATTGATACCAAGGGTCATGTTGAATGTGAAGAAAACAGGTATCTGCTCGGAAGCCTTGTGTATCTTCGCTGTATCCTCTTCTGTATAGCCTGTGGTAGCTATTACAAGTGCAGTGCCGTTTGAAAGGCAATAGCTGAGAAGTCCGTCCAGTGCGGAAGGGTGTGAGAAGTCGATTATTACATCAGGCTTTTCAGGCAGGTCGGCAGGCTCTTTTACTACAGGGAAGTCTGCATAAGCCTCGCCGAATTTGTCGATACCTGCGCTTACTGTGCAATCGTCACGCTCTGATATAACGTCATATATGAACCTGCCCATTTTTCCGCAAGCACCGCATATTGCGATCTTAGTCATTTATATCATTCCTTTTCTTTTTGATTTGTAGATAAACGTAAGTGATAACGTCAAAGACAGCGTTTGGGCTGTCGGGGACGTCAACCCTTACATTAGTACAATTTTATAATGGTAAACATAAAGGGCGAATTTCTCCGCCCTTTGTATTTTTTTTACTTGATAAGTCCGAGAGCGTTCATTGACGCTTTCAGCTTTTCTATCTTATCATCGCTCATTCTTACAAGCGGCAGACGGCACTCGCCGACTTCAAAGCCCATAAGATTAAGAGCTTCCTTGACAGGGATAGGGTTTACGTCGCTGAAAAGTGCCTTTGCAAAACCAAGGGTCTTGAATACCTTTTCTCTTGCTTCCTCGTACTTTCCATCAAGGCAGAGCTGTGTGATCTCATGTGTTTCAAATGGCATACAGTTGGAAAGAACTGAAATAACACCCTTTCCGCCCAGAGCCATGATAGGAACTATCTGATCGTCGTTGCCTGAATAGATATCAAGGTCATCGCCGCAGAGAGCTGCCACCTGTGTTATCTGGCTGATGTTTCCGCTTGCTGCCTTGATAGCAACGATATTGTCTATCTTTGCAAGCTCACGGCAAGTTTCAGGAAGAATGTTCACACCTGTTCTTGACGGTACGTTGTAAAGAATGATAGGCAGTGTAACAGCCTTTGCGATAGCGGAGAAGTGTGCGATAAGTCCTGCCTGTGAAGTCTTATTATAATAAGGTGTAACACAAAGCAGAGCGTCAGCGCCAAGCTCCTCAGCCTTCTTAGAAAGGTTTACGGCATACTCTGTATGGTTTGAGCCTGTGCCTGCGATAACAGGAATTCTGTGATTTGTCTTTTCAACAGCATAGCGGATACACTCGATATGCTCCTCGTCTGTCATGGTAGCACTTTCGCCTGTTGTTCCGCAGATTATGATAGCGTCTGTACCGTTGTCGATGTTGAAATCGATAAGCTCGCCCAGCTTGTCAAAGTTGATAGAGCCGTCAGCGTTCATAGGTGTAACGATAGCAACGCCTGCACCTGTGAAAATAGTCTTTTTCATAAACAGCACTCCTTTCGTGCATATATATGTGTTATATTAGTCAAAATAGCCCTTTGCTGCAAGAAGCTCAGCCAGCAGAACTGCTCCGCCTGCCGCACCTCTCAGTGTATTGTGTGAAAGGCAAACGAACTTATAGTCATACTGTGAATCTTCTCTCAGTCTGCCTATAGAAACTGCCATGCCGCCCTCAAGGTTTCTGTCGAGCTTAGCCTGTGGACGATCGTCCTCTGTGAAGTAGTTAAGGAACTGCTTTGGAGCGCTTGGAAGCTGAAGCTCCTGTGGAACACCGCTGAAATCTTTCCAAGCCTGAAGGATCTCTTCCTTAGAAGGTTTATTCTCAAATGATACGAAAACTGCCGCTGTGTGACCGTCGGAAACAGGAACTCTCAGGCACTGTGTTGTGATAGCCGGAGCTGTTGCGTCAACGATAACGTCGCCCTCGATATGACCCCAGATCTTAAGAGGCTCTTTCTCAGACTTTTCTTCCTCGCCGCCGATATAAGGGATAACGTTGTCAAGGATCTCAGGGAAGCTTTCAAATGTCTTGCCTGCGCCTGAAATTGCCTGATATGTGCAGGCAAGAGCCTTTGTTACCTTATACTTATCCATGAGAGGAGCAAGGGCAGGTACATAAGACTGGAGTGAGCAGTTTGACTTAACTGCGATGAATCCTCTCTTTGTGCCAAGTCTTTTTCTCTGTGAAGCGATTATCTCGATATGCTCAGGGTTTACCTCAGGAATGACCATTGGAACATCAGGAGTATGTCTGTGTGCGGAGTTGTTTGATACAACAGGGCATTCAGCCTTTGCATACTTTTCTTCAAGGGCTCTTATCTCGTCTTTCTTCATATCAACTGCGCAGAATACGAAATCTACCATTGAAGCGATCTTCTCAACGTCCTCCTCGGCGTTCAGAACTGTAAGCTCACCGATAGCTTCCGGCAGAGGCTCTGAAAGCTTCCACTTGCCAGCAACTGCGTCCTTGAGCTTTTTGCCTGCCGAACGTGGTGAAGCGGCAACGCATACTACATTGAACCATGGGTGTTTGTCAAGAAGCAGAGAAAATCTCTGACCTACCATTCCTGTTGCACCGATGATACCGACATTGTACTTTTTCATATTAAAACTCCTTTTCCTGTGCCATGGTAACAATTTTCTTTGGCGTTATACACTAAAATATGCCGCTGTTCAAATGTTATTTTGCACAAAACATAAAAAATAAACAAATAATAAAAAAACTGGTTGAAAACCAGTTCATCATACAATATAATAAGAATGTTGACATAAAAATTTATGCCGATAGCACTCCACCATTTGTAATGATGACAACTGATAGTCTATTAAACTAACAGTCAGCAGGAGTGTTCCCGATACTCCGCTTCGGCAGTTTTACCTTTCTCATTTACCATAGGCGTTGGGACGCTGTTGTGTGGGGTCACACGAAAAATGATACTCATTTCAACTGCACCTCTATCTGTTCTGTTTAATGATAACAAATATTTAGCGTTCTGTCAATACATATAGATAAAAATATTTTAATTTTCTGTAAATTAATAAGTTTATATGAAATTAAATGGCTTTAAAGAATGTTGACAGTTGTTGGAATAAGGACTTTGAGAATGGTGAGAGTGGGACGTAGAGGACGCTGTTCCCTACATTATTATAATTATTATATTTTAAATAAATAGGAGATATTTAAAATGCTTGATATCAACAATATGAAAAGATCGGATTTTTATTATGACCTGCCACAGGAGCTTATTGCACAGACCCCTGTCGAGCCGAGAAATGCTTCAAGAATGATGAAGATAAACAGGCAGACAGGAGAGGTGGTACACGACCATTTCTATAATCTATGCAATTATCTCAAAAAAGGTGATTTGCTTGTGCTTAACGACTCAAAGGTTCTTCCTGCGAGGATATACGGCGAGCGAGAGGACACAGGCTCGTTCATTGAGTTTTTGCTTGTGGAGCAGAAAGAGAACATGGTCTGGGAGATCCTTTGCAGACCCGGAAAGAAAGCTAAGATAGGCACTAGGTTTGTTTTCGGCGGCGGAAAGCTGAAGGCGGAGATAATTGATGTGTTGGAGGACGGAAACCGTATCGCACGATTTGAGTGCGAGGAGAATTTCTTTGCGCAAGCAGTTCGTCAACGATTCCATTGGCACTCTGCGGACCGACAGCACCACCTTCACCATCGGCCTGGTGTGCGTTGTTTACATCTTCGCTGCGCTGACCTTCTTCCCGGCGCTGGCGCTGGGCCCCATTGCAGAGCATCTGACTCTGTGGGCTTAAGGAGGGCTTTTGAACCATGAGTAAAAAGCAGAATACAAAATTTATCACCTCTGATATCCTGAAGGGTGCGGTGAAGGGTGCGTTTATCAAGCTGAACCCCCGCTACATGATGAAAAACCCGGTCATGTTCGTAGTGGAGATTGGATTCTTCATCACCCTGCTACTCTCCTTCGTACCAGGTTTGTTCGGCGATGCCAATGCCGAGCAGCTGCGGATCTATGATATCATTGTCTGTGCGATCCTATTTGTCACTGTTCTGTTTGCCAACTTCGCGGAGGCCGTGGCTGAAGGCCGGGGCAAGGCACAGGCGGCCTCTCTGAAAAAGACCCAGAAGGATACCCAGGCACACCTGCTCCACGAGGATGGCACTCAGACCATCGTCTCCTCCAGCGAGCTGAAGAAGGGCGATGTGGTCCTGGTCAGCGCCGGCGAGATCATTCCCAACGACGGCGAGGTCATCGAGGGCATCGCCTCGGTGGATGAATCCGCCATCACCGGCGAATCCGCACCGGTGGTGCGCGAGGCAGGCGGCGATTTCAGCTCTGTAACCGGCGGCACCACGGTGGTGTCCGACTGGCTGAAGGTGCGCATCACGTCCGACCCAGGCGACAGCTTTCTGGACCGCATGATCGCTCTGGTGGAGGGCGCTTCCCGCAAAAAAACGCCCAATGAGATCGCGCTGAACACACTGCTGGTGTCGCTCACCGTTATTTTTCTGATCGTCATCGTCACACTGTATCCCATCGCCCTGTATTCC
>OGXH01002353.1_pt1 | contig 13201 bp, 11 predicted proteins | sample 1576241 | NCBI WGS metagenome assembly OGXH01 (sample SAMEA3541529, study PRJEB24748) | human gut metagenome | biome: human gut; feature: human-associated habitat; material: faeces | place: China | collected 2012
ATTGTGAAGTTTCACTAAAACAATAAAATACGATGTCTATAAAAGTCGCCCGCGGCTATGATAAGCAGAAGAAATAATAAAATTGGAGTGTTATGCGTAGTTTTAAGATAGGAAACGTATTGATTCCCGGCAATTTAATATTAGGACCAATGGCAGGTGTAACAGATCTGCCATTTCGTTTGTTATGCAAGGAGCAGGGAGCTGATCTTGTCTACACGGAGATGATCAGTGCAAAAGGAATATATTACAATAACAAAAATACAGAAAAGCTATGGGAAATCGCGGATGAAGAGCATCCGGCAGCATTGCAGTTGTTTGGCTCAGATCCGGATCTGATGGCAGAAATGGCACGTAAAATTGATCACCGTAATTTTGATATTTTAGATATTAATATGGGGTGCCCGGTATAAAAAAAATTTTTTCATCATTTCAACCAAACACTTGAGCTCTGCCATGTGCAGAACGGACTTATAACAGAGAATGAACGCACGGTGTTCTCCGGAGCAATTCTTGCCGGCACTCATAATCTAAAGTTGACTCACCGGCCAGCGAGAGGCTATAGTCGCCGCCCGCAGCGTCGAGCTTTTCGATGAAGTTTGCAATGAAGGCGAGCGCCGTCAGCGCGGCGGAACCGATGGCAAAGCCCTTGCCGGTCGCGGCGGTGGTGTTGCCGAAGGAGTCGAGCGCGTCGGTGCGCTCGCGGGTGACGGTAGCGGTTCTCGAAGATATTCTCTTCCAGGACGCTGACCCCGTTCGCCAGACTCAGCATCGCCATAAAGATCGCCTGGGCATCTGTGGGAAAGCCGGGATGCGGCATGGTACGGATAGACGGCACCGCTTTCAGCCGGCGTGGTGCAAGCAAGTGCAGCCGATCCGGTTCGGGAAATACCCGGCAGCCGGTCTGTTCCAGCACCGGGAGCATATTCTCCATGGGCTGGGTGTTCACCCCACGCAGGCACACTGTACCGCCGGTGATCGCCGCCGCACCCAGATAGGTCACGCCGGCAATGCGGTCGGGCATAATGGCATATCTGCCGCCTTTCAGCCGTTCCACGCCACGGATGACCAGAGTGCTTTCCCCGTCTCCGGCGATGTCTGCGCCGCAAGTGCGCAGGAATGCCGCCAGGTCGCAGATCTCCGGCTCTCTCGCCGCATTGTGCAGCACCGTTCTGCCCTCTGCCAGCACCGCCGCCAGCATCACGTTTTCTGTCGCTCCCACCGAAGGGAACGGCAGGTGTATGGCTGCGCCGTGCAGTCCCTCCGGTGCGGTGCAATCCAGCTGTCCCCCATGTACAGAAAAATGTGCGCCCATCTGCCGCAGGGCATCCAGGTGCATATCAATGGGACGGGGACCCAGCTCACAGCCGCCGGGATAGGACAGGTGGCAGCTGCCGGAACGCCCCAGCACAGCGCCCAGAAAAATGATGGACGAGCGCATCTCCTGCATCAGCGCCTCCGGAATGGTATCCGAGCGCAGATCTCTGACCTGCACCGTCACCGTGTGTTCCTGTATCATACAGCGGCAGCCCAGATGGGTCAGAATTCGGCAGGCGGCAAATACATCCGTCAGCCTGGGGCAATTTTCCAAAGTCGTCTCGCCGTCACAGAGCAGCGTCCCCGCCAGAATCGGCAGGGCGCTGTTTTTCGCCCCGTGCAGAAAGATCTCACCCTCCAGCGGTATGCCACCTTCGATCACCAGTTTTTGCAATCCGCATCACCTCTTTTTATTTCAGTGTATGCGGTTTCGGCAAAATTGGTGAAACCGGGTTTATTTTGTCTTTTGATACAGCGCAGAGACCACATTCCAGATACGCTCATCCGTGTCGGAGATCTCCAGCGCCTTGGCGTTCTGCCCCATCTCCGTGAGACGGCTGCGGTCCTGGTACAGCTTTTCGATCTCCTGGATGATCCGCTCCGGGGACGCATCCTTCTGCTCAATGACGATAGCAGCGCCGGCATCTCCCAGCACATTGGCGTTGTGCAGCTGGTGATTGCCTGTCACGATGGGCGACGGGATCAGAATAGAACCTCTTCCGGCTGCCTCCAGCTCTGCCAGCGTGGACGCACCGGAGCGGCAGATCACCAGATCTGCTGCCGCCAGACACACATCCATATCATTGATGTATTCCGTAATGCGCAGCCGGTCGCTCTTCATGGGGATGCCGGCATCTGCCATGGCTTTGGGGAAAGATTCCTTTCCCATGCCGCCGTAGCCGTGGATATGGTTGATCGCCATACCCTTTTCCGTGTGCCACGGAATCACCTTTGCCATTGCCTCATTGATGCAGCCTGCACCCAGACTGCCGCCGAAGGACAGGATGCACATTCCGTCATCAAAGCCCAGCTTTTTCCGGGCTGCGGCTCTGTCCATGCCGGCGATGCCGCCACGCACCGGGAGTCCGGTGACGGTATAGGCACAGTCCGGGTGGAGATAATCCAGCGCCTTTTCCACGGTGAGCATCACGTGATCGACTTCCTTTGCCAGCATCTTATTGGTAACGCCGGGGAATGCGTTCTGCTCGTGAATGGCGCAGGGAATGCCCATATGCGCCGCAGCGTGGAGAATCGGTCCTGCCACATAGCCGCCTGTGCCGATGGCAATGTCCGGCTGGAACTGTTTCAAGATCTGCTTGGCACGGTGCTGGGATGTTGCCAGATAATACGCCGCCCTGCAGTTCCGCTTGATGTTCTTCCAGTTCAGCTTGCGCTGAAATCCGGCAACGTGCATGGTCTCCAGGGCATAGCCTGCCGCCGGGACAAGGCGAGCCTCCATGCCGTTCGGCGTTCCCACAAAGAGGAACTCTGCCGAGGGGTCATGCTGTTTGATAATGGATGCAATGGCGAGCGCCGGGTTGATATGACCGCCCGTGCCGCCGCCTGCCAATAATACTTTCATGCGTTACCTCCCTGGAGCTGTTCCGTGGTCTCCTCTGCCGGCTTTGCCGCCGGTGCTTTTGCACCCACACGATACCGCACACGGGAGATGTTCAGAACGATGCCCATTTCTGCCAGCTGTAATATCAGCGCCGTACCGCCGTAGCTGAAAAACGGCAGGCTGATACCAGTATTCGGAATCAGATTGCTGACAACTGCAATGTTGAAAAATGCCTGCAGGCCGATGTGCGAGGTCAGACCGATCGCCACCAGCATCCCGAACTTGTCACGGGCGTGCATGGCGATGTGGAATCCACGGATGACCAGCAGCGCAAAAAGCAGCACCACAGTCAGCGCTCCCACCAGACCAAGCTCTTCGCAGACAATGGAAAAGACGAAGTCGTTTTTCGTCTCCGGCAGATACAGATACTTCTGCCGGGATTCGCCCAGACCCAGACCGAACAGTCCGCCCGAGCCAATGGCAATCAGAGACTGACAGGTCTGCCAGGTGTCGCCCAGGCTGTCGGAGAACGGGTCTCGCCAGGAGGCGATACGCTTTCCGATATACTCATAGTGTCCGGACATCAAAAAGCCGATGAGCAGCGCCCCACCCAGCGCCACAGCGCCCAGGATCAGAAACTGCTTGATATCTGCGCCGCCCACGAAGATCAGAATGATGCAGGTCATGGCAATCAGAACGGTGGCGGAAAGGTGCGGCTCCTTGATGAGCAGCGCCGCCGGCACAGCCATGGCAAACAGCAGCGGCAGCAGACCCTTGCGGAACGACCGCATATTGGCATAGTTCTTTTCGATCACATAGGAAAAGAAAATGACAATGCCGATCTTCATGACCTCAGACGGCTGGAAGTTAAAGCTGCCAATGGCGATCCATCGGGTCGCACCGCCGTCCGTGACGCCGATGCCCGGCACAAATACCATGATCAGCAGCAGGATGGGCAGGACATAGGCACACACGGCAATGAATTTCTTCTGGAGAAAATGATAGTCGATGAGACACAGCACACACATGATGACCAGTCCCACCACTGCGTTTTTGATCTGGCTGACAGCATAATATGTGCCGTCACGTCCTTCTGCGATCGCCCAGGCATAGCTGGCGGAAAACATCATGACGATGCCCATGACCAGCAGGGCGATCACGATGAGAAAGAACGCCAGATCCACTTCGCCGTACCGCACATTGCGCTGCCACAGCGGAAGGCTGAACCGCATCTTCTTTTTTGTTCCGGCAACTTTTGGTTCTGCCATATGCAACCTCCTTTGGTTCTGCCGCTTATAGGATCACCAGCAGCAGTCCGCACAGTCCGGCGATCGCACCGAACAGAGAAAATGTAATCACGATCTTATATTCGCTGAATCCGCTCATCTCAAAGTGATGGTGGATCGGCGTCATCTTGAAGATACGGCGGCCTTCGCCGTACTTCTTCTTGGTATACTTGAAATAGGTCACCTGGATCATAACGGAAAGCGCCTCCAGGATATACACCAGCGCCACCAGGATCATGGTGAGGTGCTGGTGGGTCGCCAGACCGAGGGCTGCCACAGAGGCACCCAGGTACATGGAACCGGTGTCACCCATAAAGCACTTTGCCGGGTGGAGATTCCACACCAGAAAGCCCAGACAGCCGCCTGCCAGCGCCATGGTATACAGCGTATAGTCCTCCATCTGGAGCTTGCTGCAAACCAGGGTGAAGATGAGCATTGCCACCAGCGTCACCGTGCCGCAGAGTCCGTCTACGCCGTCGGTCAGATTGACCGCATTGGTGAGATACAGGATGACAAGCACCATCAGCGGATAGTAGAACCACTTGATGTCGAAGGAGGTGAATCCCAGCCCGATGGTGGTGTCACGGTCGCCCAGCCAGTACATTGCCGCCAGCCACAGCACCGCAGCCACCACCTGCAAAACGATCTTCTGCATGGGTTTCAGACCCTCGTTCTGTTTCTTGGCAACCTTGGCGAAGTCGTCGATAAAGCCGATGACACCGAACAGCAGGCAGAACAGCAGACAACTCAGCACACGCAGCGCCTCACGGTCGCTGAACGGGGAGACGAAGTCAGTCATGCCGAACAGACGGTACAGCACATAGCCCACGCCGGTCGCCACGATGCTGCCCACGATGAACAGGATGCCGCCCATGGTGGGGGTTCCCTGCTTGTTTGCGTGCCAGCTGGGACCGAAGTTGACCTTGATGGGCTGCCCGAATTTCAGCTTGTGCAGCCATGGCAGCAGCGCCTTTCCGCCCAGTGCGGCAATGACAAACGCCAGCAATCCTACGAGAATGTTAATCCAGAACGGCATGATCCGTTTCCTCCTCCTGCTCAAAAATTACGTCAATACAATCTTCCAGGTGCATCCCTCGGCTCGCCTTGAATAAGATCACATCACCCGGACGGAGATACTGCCGGATCACACGGCACAGTTCCCGGCGATCCTCGGTATGATACACAGCGACTTCCTGCATGGCAGCACGCTGTGCCAGATAAAACGATTCCTTTCCGAAACAGAACAGAGCGTCCACCTCGCTGTTTGCCGCCATATCGCCTACCAGCGTATGGAGCTGACGGGACATCTCGCCCAGTTCCAGCATATCACCCAGCACAGCGACCCGTCTGCCCTTACAGGGCAGGTCACGCAGCACGGTCAGCGCCGCCTTCATGGAGTCCGGGCTGGCGTTGTAACAGTCCGCAATAATGGTATATGCGCCCCTGCGGTAAATATTCTGGCGCAGTCCCACGGTGTGATACTGTGCCAGCGCCTTGCAGATCTGCTCCGGCGCAATGCCTGCCAGCCGTCCCACACAGAATGCCGCCAGCGCATTCATCACATTGTGATCCCCGGCACAAGGCAGTTCCACCGGATAGGTCTTTCCGTCCTCTGTCCGGATGGAAAAGGCGGTGGACTGTGCCTGGCGCTGGATCTCCACAGCACGGACATCTGCCTTATCGCTGTGCATTCCGTAGGAGATGACCGGACGGGACAGTTCCTTTTTCAAAGGCGCAAGCAGGGGATCGTCGCCGTTTACCACCAGCGGCGCATCCTCTGCCATGCCGTCCTGGATCTCCAGCTTTGCCTGGCGGATGCCCTCCTGTGTCTTGAGGTTTTCAATGTGCGAATAGCCGATGTTGGTGATTACGCCGATGCACGGCTCTGCCGTCCGGGAAAGGCGGCTGATCTCGCCGAAGTGGGACATTCCCATTTCAATGACGGCTGCCTCGTGGCTGTCCTCCAGCCCGAACAGGGTCTTGGGGAGACCGACCTCGTTGTTGAAGTTCCCCTGGGTTTTCAGGGTGGCATACTGGGATTCCAGCACGCAGGCGATCATCTCCTTGGTGGTCGTCTTTCCCACACTGCCGGTGATGCCCACCAACGTGGGGTGGAACTTCTCCCGATAAAACCTTGCAATTTGCAGCAGCGCTCTGCCGGTATGCTTTACCACCAGGCACGGACAGCCCTCGATGGGCTTTTCCGTGACCGCAGCCACAGCCCCTGCCTTGATCGCCTGCTTCACGAAATCGTGCGCATCGAACTTTTCTCCACGCAGCGCCACGAACAGACAGCCCTGCGGCAGGTCACGGGTATCGGTGCTGACGCAGGTGATCTCTGCCTCTACCGGCACATCACAGCCCAGCACATCTTTCAATTCTGACAACATCCAAGGTTTCATCGCATTCTCCCCCAGTTTCCTTATCGCTCCGGAACAAGCGGCAGACAGTCACGCACGATCTCCCGTTCGTCCATATGAATATGTACACCGTTTTTCAATACCTGATAGTCCTCGTGACCCTTTCCGGCGAGAACGATCACATCGCCCGGCTGTGCCATCTGCATACTCCGCAGAATGGCATCCTTCCGGTCGATCACCACCTCATACGGCACATCGCTGCCCTCCAGTCCGGTGAGGATGTCGGCAACGATCGCCTCCGGCTCTTCATCTCTGGGATTATCCGAGGTGATGACCAGAAAGTCCGCATACTTTGCCGCAGCCTTCGCCATCTTCGGACGCTTTGTGGCATCCCGGTTGCCGCCGCAGCCGAACAGACAGATCAGTCTGCCCTTGGTGTATTCCTTTACGCTCCGCAGGATGTTTTCCACTGCATCGGGCGTGTGGGCATAGTCGCAGATCACGGTAAAGTCTCTGCCGGTGGGGATCACCTCACAGCGTCCCCGGACACCGGTGCAGGTCTCCAGCGCCGTGCGGATCTCCCGCATGGACAGCCCCACGGCATGGCAGGATGCCACCGCCGCCAGGGCGTTGGACACGTTGAACATTCCGGTCAGATGCAGGTTCACCGGATAGGACTTTCCGCCGCAGCACAGCCAAAAGCTCGTGCCGTCTGCCCGGAGCTTGATGGCGTCTGCATAGAAATCCGCCTGGCTGCTGCTGCCGTAAGAGATCCTGGGACAGGTCACTTCGCCGTACAGTCGCTTGCCGTATTCGTCATCTGTATCAATAATGGCAGTATCACACCGCTGGAACAGCAGTTTCTTTGCCTGGTAATAGTTTTCCATCGTGCCGTGATAATCCAGGTGATCCTGGGTCAGATTGGTGAACGCAGCTGCTGCGAAATGGGTCTCGCCGATGCGCTGCTGCACCAGACCGAACGAGGACACCTCCATGACCACATCGTCACATCCTGCCTCTGCCATTCTGGCATACAGCGCCATCAGATCATAGACGAACGGGGTGGTATTGTCCGTGTGGATAATCTCGTCTCCGATCTCGTTCTGGATCGTGCCGATCAGTCCCACCTTGTGTCCGTTTTCCGTCAGAATGTGCTTGATGAGATTGGTGATGGTGGTCTTGCCGTTGGTTCCGGTGACGCCGATGAAACGCATCTTCCGCTCCGGATGACCGAACCATGCGGCGCAGAGCTTTCCGTAGAGCGCACGGGTGTCCTCTGTCAGGATCTGCCGGTCGCCCAGCCCCAGGTCGTGGTCAGCCAGCACCGCTGCCGCACCACGTTCCAGCACGTCTTTCGCCGCCGTGTGTCCGTCAAAGCGTTCTCCACGGATGCAGGCGAACAGCATTCCCGGCTGTACCTTTCTGGAATCGTCTGTCAGTCCGGTGATCTCCATATCCGGCAGACTGGTTTTCGCATTGTTTTCCAAAAGCGCATATAACTGCATTTCTCTCATCCTTTCTGTGTGTGAAGGTATGAACTCCGGACAGTGCCGCCTAAAACCTGTGCGGCGCTGCCTTTAATCGGTCGCCTCTCCGGCAGACAGGGTCAGTGTGATGGAAGAGCCACGCTGTAGCTGTGTGCCTTCCCTGACAGACTGGCTCTTGACCAGTGCGCCCTCACTGCTTGCGGACGCACCCATCAGCGCATAGTTCAGCCCGTAATAGGACAGGGTCTCGTTTGCCTGGGATGCGGTCATGCCGATCAGATTCGGCACGGTGACCAGGTCACGTGTGGTGGTCTGCTCTGTATACAGCAGCACCTTTCCGCCCTTGGCAACGCTTGTGCCGGTGGTAGGCGACTGGGAAACTACTGTCGAGCCGCTGCCCACAACTTCATAGGTCAATCCCATCTGTTCCAGCGTTGCCTGCGCATTTTCGATCGTGGCATCCTGGAGCAGCGGAACAGCAACATTCATTTCCTTTGCCTCTTCGTCGGTATATTCCGGATAGAATCCCATATACGGCAGTATCTCCTCCATGATCTCCTGCGCATAAGGCGTTACGACCTTCGAGCCGTAGTAGCCGATCTCCGGATTCGGATAGTCCGCCTGGATCAGCATAATGAGTTCCGGATCATCTGCCGGCGCAAAGCAGCAGTACGATGCCACATTGTCATCTTCGATGTCCCGGGTGGCACGGATTTCTGCCGTACCGGACTTACCGCCGATGCGGTAGCCCTGGATATAGGCGTTATGCGACGGGTTGCCGGAAACTACTGCCTCCAGCTGTTCCCGTACCGTTTTCGAAGTTTCTTCCGAGATGATCTGCCGCTTTTCAGTAGTGGTATTTTGCAGGACTGTGTTGCCGCTGCTGTCTACGATATGGTCTACCACATAGGGCTGTACCACATAGCCGCCGTTGATGGCTGCCGCATAAGCGGTAATCAGTTCCAGTGCAGTGGTTTCATTGGTCTGTCCGAATGCGCCGGATGCCAGATCGACCTGTGTCATTTTATCCTCGGGTACGACCACGCTGGCAACTTCGCCCGGCAGGTCGATGCCGGTCTTTTCCGTCAGTCCAAAGCCCTGGAGATAATAACTGAACTTCTGCACGCCCAGCCGCAGACCGATCTCCATAAACGCCGGGTTGCAGGAATTGGTCAGCGCCTGGGTAAAGGTCTGTGCGCCGTGACCGGAACGCAGCGAGCAGCCGATGTCCAGATCCTGTACCTTCAAAGAGCCGCTGCAATAAAAGCTGTCGTTGTTCAGATCGATCAGATTTTCCTCAAATGCCGACGCAGATGTGAAGATCTTAATAGTAGAACCCGGCGGGTTGATCTCACTGATTGCCTTGTTCCGCCACTGCTTTTCTCTTGCCTCCAGGTATGCGTCCTGGTATTCGCTCTCCGGCAGCTCTTTCAGCTGCGCCGCAACCACCGGGTCGTATATCTCCGACGGGTTGTTCAGGTCGAAGGAAGGACAGGTCGCCATAGCGTAGATAGCGCCGGTTTTCGGGTTCATGATAATGCCGGTGGCACGGTCATTGACCTCGAACTTTTCCACCATCTCGGACATACTCTTTTCCAGATAGTACTGCATGGTGGAATCCAGCGTCAGATACAGGGATGCGCCGTCCTTCGCCTCATAGGTGGTGGAATACCGATAGGGCATTTCCTCGCCGTTTGCCGCCTGTGCGGAAATGATTCTGCCGTCTACGCCGGACAGATATTCGTCATACTGATATTCCAGACCATACTGTCCGTCGCCGTCGCCGTTGGTAAAACCAATGACTGCCGCCGCCAGTTCATTCTGGGGATAATACCGCCGTGTGGTCGCCTCTGTTCCCACAAAGGTGAGCTTCAGCTTATCAAAATATGTGGTGATCTCGTCTGCCGTGTTCTTTTCCACCTGGGTTTGCAGGACGCAGTATCTGCCGTCCTTGGCAAGCGCCTCCTGCACCTTGGATGCGTCGATCTCCAGCTTTTCCGAGAGGAAAGAGACGATGGACTGTTCCAGCTGGGTCACGTCCACCAGGTTTGCCGCCTGTTCCCCCTTTTCCTCTGCCGCAGATTTTTTCTTGTCGTTGGACTTTTCGATCTCCTTGATCTCATCCCGATACAATTTCGGGTCAACATATATATTATATACCGTTGCGCTCCACGCCAGCGCCGTTCCGTTGGCATCATAGATGGCGCCACGGTTTGCGTCCAGGGTCATGGTCCCGAAGTGATAGTTGTTCGCCAGCGTCTCATACTTGGAATTGTCCACGATGGAGACCTTGAACAGCTTTCCGGCAACTGCTGCGCCCATTACCACCAGGACAGTCATGCTGACCGCTGCACGGCGGCGCATCACTGCGGACGCAGAACGTGGTGTCTTTTCCGACTTTGTTTTCTTTTCCTTGGATTCATTTATCATGCGCACGTTCGGCACACCTCCGTTTTTTCTGCAATTTTCCTCTGTTCCCGGTGTATTCTACAGAGCGCAATGCCTGCGTCCATGCCTATATAATAGAATCAGGCAGGGAATCGTTGCCATTACCCCGCCTGTTTCAACCGTCATCCGGGCATATTTCCACAGCGACGGAAATTTCCCATTTTGCAGCAACAGATTCCCTTGCTGCAAAACGTATGCAGGAATGGGGACACCGCCTTGCAACGGTCACCTGTCCGGCAGCCATATGATTGTCAGCCCGACTGTGTGCATTCCTACTCGGTAACTTTATGTGAACTAACAGCATTGCCCCTTCCCTCGTCTGTTCCGGGACATACCGATAGCCAGCATGAGTGACAGGACACCGTTATGCCTGGGCTGCGCCTCATCTCATTGTATGGGCATCAGCCTCGGAGATATGCCACAATATCCTCAAACTTGTGCTTGAGCCGGACAAAAATGTTCTGCTCTTCTCCGTCGATCTCCACGGTATCCTCTGTCTGAATGTCGATATATTGGATCTGGGACTGATCCAGTTTCTGGAGTCCCAGGTGTTGTTCCGCATAATCCTTGATATTGCTGATGGACGCCTTGCCCTCCAGCTCGGTCTGCATCCGCACATTTTCGCTCCGCAGGGTGTTCAGCTCTGCGTTCGCCTCTGAAATGGACGAATAGACCTCGGTCAGCTGCACATAGCTGTTGATAATGACGCTGAACATCAGCAGTGCCAGAATGCCGGCAATGAACACTTTCAGCGCAGCGCCACGCTTTCCGGAGCTGACCCGGAACACGAAAAAGCCCGAAGACGGTGCCTTTTCTTCCTGTGCCGCCGGTTCTTCCGGAACGGTTGATTTTTTCTGATCCGCCATGAATGTCAGCGACTCCTTTCCAGAACCCGCAGTTTCGCACTGCGGCTGCGGCTGTTCTGTGCCAGTTCTTCTGCACTGGGTGCGATAGGCTTTCGGGAAACCAGCTTTGCCTCCGGCGTTCTGCCGCAGACGCACTGGGGAAAGTCCGGCGGACAAATACAGCCTTGGCACCACTGGGCAAACTGCCGCTTGACCATACGGTCTTCCAGCGAATGGAAGGTAATGACTGCCAGTCTGCCGCCGGGTCTCAGCACAGAAAACGCCGCTTTCAGCCCGTTTTCCAGATGTTCAAACTCCCCGTTCACCGCAATGCGGATCGCCTGGAAGGATTTTTTGCAGGGATTTTTCATCCGGCGCACCTTTTGCGGTACGCTGCTTTTGATGATTTCCGCCAGTTCCAGTGTGGTGTGGATCGGCTTTTCCTCTCTTGCCCGCACAATATTCCGGGCGATGCTCCGGGCGAAGGACTCTTCCCCATAGGTATACAAGATCCGGGAAAGCTCCTGTTCCGAAACCGTATTCACCAGTTCTTCCGCCGTCATGCCGGTCTGGCTCATACGCATATCCAAGGGTGCATCGTGGTGATAGGAAAACCCACGGGAATCCTCGTCCAGCTGGTGGGACGAAACGCCCAGATCCAGCAGCACGCCGTCCACCGGGACAACGCCCATCTCCGTCAGCACCGTCTGCATTTCATCATAATTGTGGTGTACCACCGTTGCCGGATAAGGTGCGAGCCGCTCCGTTGCCACGGCAACTGCGTCGGGATCCCGGTCAAAGCCAATGAGCCTGCCGCCGTCCGTCAGACGTTTTGCAATTTCCGTGGAGTGTCCGGCGCCGCCGACGGTGCCGTCCACATAAATGCCGTCCGGGCGAATTGCCAGCCCATCCAGCACCTCGTGCAGCAGCACGGGAATGTGTACAAATTCCATACCTAAAATCCGATTTCCTCTAAGGTTTCCAGCATTTTCTGGGTATCGAAAGCGGCGTTCAGCGCCTCCCAACGAGATTTTTCCCAGATTTCCGCTTTATTGTTTGCGCCGATCACGACAACATCTTTTTCCAGACCGGCAAAACTGCGCAGATCCTGCGGGATCAGCACACGCCCCTGCTTGTCCGGCGTCAGAACGCCTGCCCCGGAAAAGAGCCAGCGCCGGATCTGTCCGCCTTTGGACTCCGGGATCGCTGCAACCTTTGCCGCAAGGCGCTCCCACTCCGTCTCGGAATAGACCGTCAGACAGGGCTGATCCAGTCCTTTTGTCACATAAAATGTTGTCCCTAACACTTCCCGCAGTTTGGTTGGGAAATTCATACGCCCTTTGGCATCTATATTATGGTAATATGTTCCCATCAAGGAAGTCATATTCGATGCCGCCTTTCTGCAAAAAGCTGCGGTTCCGGCATGGAAAGATTCCCCACGCTTAGGGAATTCTCCCCACTTTTCACCGCTATGTTATTATTATACCGTATCTACGGTGAAATTGCAAGAATGCAGCGAAAGAAAACGGGAAAAATATGCCCGAAAAAACGTATTTTTTTTAGACACCTTGCACAAAATCCAGGCAACAAAAAAAGGACGAGCCGAAGCTCGTCCCCTTTTGAAAAACGCATCAGATGCGATTTACTTATTCGTTAATTGCTGTAACGACACCAGAACCTACGGTTCTACCACCCTCACGGATAGCGAAACGCAGACCTTCTTCAATAGCGATCGGCTGAATCAGCTCAACGTCCATTTCAACGTTATCGCCAGGTGTGCACATTTCAACGTCCGCCGGCAGAGTGATGATACCGGTTACGTCAGTTGTTCTGAAATAGAACTGCGGTCTGTAGTTGTTGAAGAAAGGTGTATGACGGCCGCCTTCATCCTTGGTCAGAA
>OGXH01002356.1_pt1 | contig 13190 bp, 9 predicted proteins | sample 1576241 | NCBI WGS metagenome assembly OGXH01 (sample SAMEA3541529, study PRJEB24748) | human gut metagenome | biome: human gut; feature: human-associated habitat; material: faeces | place: China | collected 2012
ACGCAAAGAAGAAGCATAACAGAGTATTAAAGCTCGCTAAGGGTTATAGAGGAGCAAGATCTAAGCAGTACAGAGTTGCTAAGCAGTCAGTTATGAGAGCTCTTACAGAGAGTTATAAGGGCAGAAAGCAGAAGAAGAGACAGTTCAGACAGTTATGGATTGCCAGAATCAATGCTGCTGCAAGAATTAACGGACTTTCATACAGCAAGTTCATGTATGGTCTTAAGTTAGCTAATATCGATCTTAACAGAAAGGTATTATCTGAGATGGCTGTTAACGATGCAGAAGGATTTGCTAAGCTCGCAGAGGTTGCTAAGTCTAAGCTTGCATAATTGATTATATATTATATATCAGAGATAATAGGCTGTCGTGAAAGCGGCAGTCTTTTCTTTTTAAAATGTATGATATTTCTGTGAACTAATATGAACAGATATGGATAAAATCTCTTTTATGTGATATAGTATGAAAGTCAATTTTTTACTTCTGTATAAAGAAGTAAGAGCGGAGGTTTATTGTGAGAAAAAGTTTTTTAAGAAAAGCATCAATAGTTTTATTATCAGCAACAATGCTTATGGCAACTGCATGTAATAAAGAGATTGAAGTAAAATACGATTATAATGTTAATGATTATGTACAGCTTGGGAAATATGAGGATATAGCTGTAACAGTTGATAAAACATCTATAGAGAATCAGCTTGTTGATGATAAGATTGCTGAAGATATAGAGAATAATACTACTTATTCAGAAGTCAGCAGAGGTGCTGTTGATGGGGATCAGATATTGGTTACTTATGTTGCTACAAGTTCGGGTTCACAGTCAACAGGGCTGTCTAATACAGATGGTGTTACAATGATACTTGGCAAAGATAAACTTGGACTTGATATAGAAGAGCTTGATGAAGCACTCTATGGAATGAAGGCTGGAGAGACTAAGGTTATGGTAATCGACTTGCCGGAAACATATAGCAATACCGTATATGCAGGAACTAAAGTAGTGTTTGAGCTTACCGTGCAGACGGTTTCACAGCCTAATGTGCCAATGCTTACTAATGCATATGTTAAGGAAACATTTGGATATGATACAATCGAAGAATATAGAGCTTCTGTTAAAGATTCATTAGCATCTACAATCGATTCTAAGGTTGATGATGAGATTCAGAAACAGGTTCTTTCAACACTTCAGGATACATGTAAGGTAAGTGGTTATCCAGATACACTGCTCAGTACATTACGAGACAGATATGACCAGTCTGTCGGATTCTATGCTGATTTTACTAACCAGTCAAAGGAAGAGTATTGCCAGCAGTTATATGGAATGTCATATGATGATTTCATCAAGAAGTCAGCAGCACAGCAGCTTATTATGGAAGCAATCGTGAAAGATCAGAAGTTCTCTATGAGAGAATATGATTACAAGGGCGATCTTGACGGATTCGCAGGAGACAATGGATATTCTGATGAGAATGCATTTGTTGAGAAATTCGGAAAAGATAGTGTAGTTAAGGCTATGCTTGTGCAGAAGGCACAGGATTATGTTATTGAGCATGCCAATATTGCGTATAAGTAAGGCAAGAAAGAATTTAGGTTGTGTGTGGGAACCGGCAGCATATTATTGTGCGAGTCCTCATGGCGGCTGCACCTAGTGGGAGTAAATGCCGCTCTATACAGAGTTTATTACGGTGAGAGAAAACAAACGCGCTTCGCTTGAACGAGTTTTCTCTCACCGCTCTTTTGTATAGAGCGGCATAACTCCCACACGGTTCGCGCCTTAAATCGGACTTGCACAATAATATGCTGCCGGTTCCAATTTATGTTAATTCTGTCTTGCCTTGCTTATGCCTTCGGCATGTTGCAAGGCGGGCTGTTGATGTGCGACCGGGGTGGCTATGAAATGTGGTGGGATAAAAATCCATCTTGCTTATGCCTTTGGCATGTTGCAAGGCGGGTTGTTGATGTGTAACCGGGGTGGCTATGAAATGTGGTGGGATAAAAAAATCCATCTTGCTTATGCTTTTGGCATGTTGCAAGATGGATTTTTTTACTTTGTGCCTGTTGAGCCGAAGCCGCCTTCGCCTCTTTCTGTGTCGTCAAGTTCTTCTACTTCGTTGAAGTCTGCTGTGATGTATGGTGCTAAGACTATCTGTGCGATTCTGTCTTTTGGTTCTATGGTTACAGGCTTATCTGAATGGTTATGGAGGGCTACTATGATTTCACCTCTGTAGTCAGAATCTATTACACCTACTTTGTTGGCTGGGGCAAGACCTTTTTTGCATGCCATTCCGCTTCTTGCATAGATGAGGCCTACGAGTCCTGTTGGTATCTCCATGGCTATTCCTGTTTTGATGAATTCAGTTGTGCCTGGCATAACTGTTACAGCTTCCGGCATGCCTGAGTAGAGGTCTGCTCCTGCTGAGAACGCTGTTCCGTATGTTGGGATACAGGCGTCAGGATTTAATTTCTTAATATTAACTTTCTGTGACATTATGTAAACTCCTTTTTATTATTAATCGTACAGAAGTACGACATTACCTGATTCGAGTGATTCTTTTACAAGGATTGTTCTCTGGTTTGATGAACCCTTGAACTGAAGCATCATATCTTTCTTGTCTTCTTCATATTTGCCGTCAACTATGACGTCAATGTATTGAAGCATTTCTTTAGTTTCTTTCCATTCATTGCACATTTTTTCAACAATATCTTTGTCAAACAGATATCCTGTAAAGCACCATATACTCAGGTCAGGATATATTCTGCGTACTTCCCTCAGTAATGGAAGGAGTCCCTGCTGGTTGCTGTGTTCAAATGGTTCACCTCCTAGAAGTGTGAGACCTGTAACATAGTCTGGGGCAAGGGAATCAATGATTTCTTTGATTGTATCGTCTGTGAAGTCCCTGCCATAATTAAAATCCCATGCAATTTCGTTAAAACAACCTTTGCATCGGTGTGTGCATCCACTTACAAAAAGAGATGTACGCACCCCTGGTCCGTTAGCAATATCGCAGGTTTTTATCTCGGCATAATGCATAATATAAACCCTCTTTCTAAAAGTTGCAATAAATCTGTATTATTAGCTAATAATGACATCTTATCACATGAATTACAGAATTATGAATGCTATATTAAGGCTATAGCAAATGATTTAAATCTGTTGTACAATTATAGCAGATTTGCTTGTGACAAACAATGGAGGGTACATATAATGAAAATTTATTTTGACAAGCTTTACAGGTATGACAGATTACAGGAACCGGCAGGCATAGCACTTCCTTTTAAGGAAGGAGAGTTAAAGACTGCTGACAGGATAGCTATTACACAGGATGGCAGAAAATGTATGGTTCAGCCAAAGGTTACATCGAAACATGCAGATGGAAGCATAAGGTACCTGTATGTGGATTTTCTTGCTGATATTCCGGCTAATAAGGGCGCAGTGCTTGAATTTGAAAAAGAGTCTGATGGAAGCTGTGAAGAAAAGGGAGTATCTGTTACTCAGACTGGGCAGGGACTGTGTGTTGACACAGGCTGTGTTACATTTACAGTAAAGAATAATTCCCAGAATATATTTGAAACATTTGATGATGGAAGAAAACATTATACCGCTCAGAATTTTGAAGGACCATATCTGAAAGACGATATGGGAAAATACGATATTAATATTGGGGAGTGGAAGATTATAGATGCAGGTCCTGTAAAATGTGTAATCAGGGCTAAAGGAAGTAACATTCTTAATAATAAAAAAGTTGATTTTGAGATAACACTTACATCATATGCAGCTAAGTCATGGATTGATGTATCATACAGAATTATTAATACGACTTATGATGAGCTTCATATCAAATCACTGGTATTTTATGCAAAACCGGATGAGACAATCACTGCAAGTGATGATTTGTTTGATATGCACATTAATATGGATAATGATTCTACCGGATGTGGAGATGTACTTACGGATAATTCTAAAGAGAATGGACCTGTGTATCACACAAGAGGAACCGGGGAATTAGAGATGATATCTGGCAAAGCACCTGTTTCCAATGTAAGAACACTTGTTGGAAGCTCTAATTATAAGACTGATTTCTATATTGGAAGAGATGGAGTGCAGGTTAATAAGATTATCGATGATGCATATCTTGTAAAGGAAGCAAATGAACATTTTGCAGAGGTATTCTATGGTACATTTCTTGCAGATTATACTGATGGAAATGATGGATTGTGTATAACTGTATATCAGGCACAGCAGAATTATCCGAAGGCAGTTAAGGCATATGACGGCGGAGTAGCTGTTATGCTTGTTCCAGAGGATATTGGAAATGTTGTTATGCAGTCTGGTATGGCAAAGGAACAGAGATTCCTGATGCATTTCCATGAACCGGATATGCAGATGTGGGAACTTGATAACAGAAGTACAATATACCAGATGCCTGACAGACCATGCATAGCACCAGAGGAATTCAAGAAGGCAGAAGTGTGTATGGATGTATTCCCTGAACATCTTGTGAATGAAGTTGAAATCGCACTTATTGCAAGGGCTGATAATCATTCAAGATGCTACGGCATGCTGAATTGGGGCGATTCTATTGATATGGGATATACTTTACAGGGAAGAGGCGGCGGAAAACCTGTATGGAGTAATAATGAATATGATTATCCGCATTCATGTGCTCTTATGTATGCAAGAACTGGAATCAGAAGATTCCTTGACTATTTAATAGTTTCAGCAAAGCATCAGATGGATGTTGATGTATGCCATTACAGCAAGAATCCATTAAGAATAGGTGGACAGTGGGAACATACAGCAGGCCATTGTAAGAATGGAATAATGGTATGCTCACATGAATGGGTTGAAGGAGTGATTGATTACTATCATTTTACAGGTGATGAGAGAGGTCTTGAGACAGCTATAAGTATAGGTGATAACATATTAAGACTTCTGGATACACCAATGTATGCAAAACCGGGAGAAGCCAATGCGAGAGAAACTGGCTGGGCTTTACGTGCACTTGTTGCATTATATGTGGAGACAAGAGATGAAAAATGGCTTGCAAAATGTGAGTGGATTATTGACAGCTTTAAGATATGGGAAGAGGAGTATGGCAACTGGCTTGCTCCATATACGGACAATACTCTTATAAGAGTAGGATTTATGATATCAGTAGCTGCAGGAAGCGTAATGAGATATTACAGGGTATTCCCAAGAGAAGATATTAAGCAGATGCTTATAAGAGCAATTGATGATATTGTAGAGAATTGTACTCTTGACAATGGCTTGTTCTATTATAAGGAACTTCCTTCACTTTCAAGAAATGGAAATAACACACTTCTTCTGGAATCACTGGCAATTGCCTATGAGCTGACAGGTGATAAGAAGTATCTTGAGTATGGTTTCAAAACATTTGAAACAAACATTAATAACACAGGCAGGGCAGGAATTGGTTCTAAAAAGGTTATAGATGATGCTGTTATTGTTTCCGGTGACAGCACGAAAGGATTTGCACAGAGCTTTATACCGCTTGTTACATATTATAAGGCACTTGGAGATACAGGATTAATTAATAATGTAAAGCTGTATTAATAGTTTATTACGGTGAGAGAAAGCAAACACGCTTCGTTAGGGCGGGCTTTCTCTCACTGCTTTTTTTGTATATAGCAGCATTAACGCCCTCACAGCTTGGAAAAGTCGCAGATATTTACTGGTTTTTTTATGTAATATATAGTATAATCTTCCAAAAGTGTTTGTAATTGACGGAAAGGTGGTTTTTTATGAGAATCGGAATAAGAGCACATGATGTAGCATACGCTCCATTAGAGGAGCTTATACCTAATATACATGCACAGGGTTTTCACTGTATGCATATAGCATTAAGTAAGTCTATTAAGGAGTTTAAGCCGGGCGTGGAGACTATGACACCGGGACTTGCCATGTATATAAAAGAGTTATGTACAGAGAATAAGGTTGATGTTGCAGTACTTGGCTGTTATCTTAACCTTTGCAATCCTAATCCTGAGAAGCATAAGGAGATTGTTGAGAAGTATAAGGCACATATAAGATTTGCAAGTATTCTTGGCTGTGGAGTTGTTGGTACTGAGACTGGTGCGGTTAATGAGGAGTATAAGTATGAGCCGGCTAATCACAGTGAGGAGGCACTTCAGTGCTTTATTGATAATTTAAGGCCAATAGTTAAATATGCTGAACAGTTTGGCGTCATTGTAGCAATTGAGCCTGTATGGAAGCACATTGTATACACTGTCGAACGTGCAAGAAAGGTGCTTGACGCTATTGATTCACCTAATCTTCAGATTATATTCGACCCGGTTAACCTGTTATGTGTTGATAATCTTGCACAGCAGGATGAGATTATTGAGAAAGCATTTGACCTGTTATTAAAGGATATTGCTGTTGTTCACTGCAAGGATTATATTGTTGAAGGCAGTGAGCTTAAGTCAGTGGCAGCCGGTACAGGAAAGGGTAATCCTGTGACAGGAGGAGGTCTTAATTATCCACTTCTGTTAAAGAAGATTAAGGAACATAAGCCATATGTACACTGCACACTGGAAAATACTGTTCCTGAGAATGCAGTGGCTACAAGAGAGTTTATGGAAAGAACATATGCCAGTGTATAATTAACAGGCTTAAGAAAACTATAACGCTGGACAATTACCAGAGAATGGAGGCACGTATGCCAGAGAATATAGAGTTACCAGGCGCAAGCCATAACAAAACTAATCAGGTTGAAAGAGCGGTGGATACACCAGCAGATTTTACAAGTCCTGAGGAATTATATAAGGATCTTATTACAGCTATAAAGAAATACCATCCATCTACAGATCTGTCAGATATCGAGAAGGCATACGAGACCGCAAGAAAGGCACATGAGGGACAGTTCAGAAAATCGGGTGAGCCTTATATAATCCACCCTTTATGTGTTGCTATTATTCTGGCTGAATTAGAGCTGGATAAGGAATCAATTATTGCAGGACTTCTTCATGATGTTGTTGAAGATACAGTTATGACAAGTGAAGATGTTGCAAAAGAATTTGGTGATGAGGTAGCACTGTTAGTAGATGGTGTAACAAAGCTGACACAGCTCAATTACCAGCATGATAAGATTGAGGTTCAGGCAGAAAACCTTAGAAAAATGTTTCTTGCAATGGCAAAGGATATAAGAGTTATTCTTATAAAGCTTGCCGACAGACTTCATAATATGCGTACAATGCAGTATCAGTCACCGGCAAAGCAGATTGAGAAATCAAGAGAGACAATGGAAATATATGCCCCAATTGCCCATAGGTTAGGTATTTCCAAGATTAAGGTAGAGCTTGATGATTTATCAATGAAATATCTTATGCCTGATGTATATAATGATCTTGTTGAACAGGTTAATTTAAACAGACCGGGCAGAGAAGCATTTATAAAGAGCATAATTAAAGAAGTCGGCATGCATATAAGCAATGCCGGTATTGAGGCAGAGATAGACGGAAGAGTTAAGCATTTTTTCTCAATCTACAGAAAAATGGTTAACCAGAATAAGACGCTTGACCAGATATATGACATATTTGCAGTAAGAATCAAGGTTGACACTGTAAAAGACTGTTATGCGGCACTTGGTGTAATACACGAAATGTATAAGCCTATTCCGGGACGTTTCAAGGATTATATTGCAATGCCTAAGCCTAATAATTACCAGTCGCTTCATACAACACTTATTGCATCTAATGGACAGCCGTTTGAGATACAGATAAGAACTTACGAAATGCATAAGATTGCTGAGTATGGTATTGCAGCCCACTGGAAATATAAAGAGGGAAAGACCGGTGAGAAGGACAACCAGAGTGAGGAAGCAAAGCTTAGCTGGTTAAGACAGATTCTTGAATGGCAGAAAGAAATGTCTGATAACAAGGAATTCTTATCATCAATCAAGAATGACCTTAACCTTTTCTCAGACAGCGTATACTGCTTTACACCTTCGGGTGATGTCAAGAACCTTCCTGCAGGCTCATGCCCTATAGATTTTGCGTACAGTATCCACAGTGCTGTAGGTAATAAGATGGTAGGAGCAAGAGTTAATGGAAAGCTTGTTAATATTGATTATATTATTAAGAATGGTGACAGAATTGAGATTATAACATCGCAGAATTCCAAAGGACCAAGCCGTGACTGGCTTTCAATCGTAAAGAGCACACAGGCAAAGAATAAGATTAATCAGTGGTTTAAGCAGGAATTAAAGGAAGATAATATCATTAAGGGCAAGGAAATGGTTGCTAACTATTGTAAGACTAAAGGAATTGTTCTTTCTGACATTACCAAGCCTGAATATGTTGAAAAATGTCTTAACAAATATGGCTTTAAAGACTGGGATTCTATTCTTGCAGCCGTTGGACATGGTGCACTTAAAGAGAGCCAGATAGTAAACAGGCTTAATGAGGAGCATTTAAAGACCAAGAAGGCAGAAGTTACAGACAAAGATGTGCTTGAGGAAATCGTTGCCGCTGAGTCTAAGGAAAAGGCAAAGAAGAAGGAAGGCAAGGGTGGAATTGTCGTTAAGGGAATCCATGATGTTGCTGTCAGATTTTCAAAGTGCTGTAATCCGGTACCTGGTGATGAGATTGTCGGATTCGTTACAAGAGGAAGAGGTATATCAATTCACAGAACAGACTGTGTTAATATAATCAACTTCCCGGCTAATGAACGTGCTCGTCTTATAGAGGCTGAATGGGAGCAGGGACAGACAGCAGGCGATACCTATGAGGTTGAAATCAACATATTTGCCAACAACAGAACCGGACTTATTGTTGATATATCAAGGATGTTCACAGAAGCAGAGATTGATGTAAAGTCTATGAACTGCCGTCTTAATAAGAAAGAATTTGCTACCATAAGTGTCGGTTTTGATATTCATGGCAAGGAAGAGCTTAACAGAATTATAGATAAATTAAGAAAGATAGACGGAGTTACTGATATAACAAGAACTGCCGGCTAAGAAAGGTTTGCAGATTATGATTAAGATAGAATCAAGAGTATTGGGACCGGTAGCTACTAACTGCTATCTTATAATTAACTTAGATAACAACGAGAGCATTATTGTTGACCCGGCAGATTCACCAGAGTCTATATATGATATGGTTGTGCGTTCAGCAAGCAAGCCACAGGCAATACTTCTTACACATGGACATTTTGACCATATAGGTGCTGCTAATGAAGTGCGTGAGCATTATGGAATTAAGATATATGCATCATGTGATGAGGAAAAGCTTCTTGCTTCACCGGCAAGAAACCTGTCGAATGCATACGGCATGAGTCTTAAAGTTACAGCAGATGTACTTCATAATGATGGGGATATTCTTGAACTTGCAGGACTTAAGATAAAGGCAATCCATACACCGGGACATACAGCAGGCGGAACATGCTATTATATTGAATCAGACAAGACACTTATGTCAGGTGATACACTTTTTGCCGGTTCAGTAGGAAGAACAGATTATCCTACAGCAAGCTCTGCTGCAATGATGGAGTCGCTTCATGACAAGCTCTGCAAGCTCCCTGATGATACAGACGTATATCCCGGACATGGAGAGTTCACAACGATTGGATATGAAAAGCAGAACAATCCGTTTATGTGATGCCCGCAAGAGAAAAGGAAGCAACGCGAAGCGTTATTTACTTTTCGCGGGGCATCAACGAGCAAACAGCCTGCGAAGCAGGCGGAGAAGCACGATAGTGCGGGTTTGCGAGTATGGAATCAGCAGGCGAAAAGAAACTGACGCGAAAAGGAAGCAACTATGATATATATTAAGATTGATAATGATGTTTTTTATGATGATGCGGTTGTGCTTGTCCGTTCATTTTATCCAAGAACTGAGGTTATGGCACTTAAGGCAGATTCCAAGCCGGAAGAGAATGATGAGATTCTTTCAATAGAAGTTCCTGATATCACAGGGCTTGATAAGAAGAATGCCCATGAAGTGTTTAAGGACAGCTTATATAAGAAGCTTTCAGAAAAGACAGGCAAGAAGCTGCCGTGGGGATATCTTACAGGAGTAAGGCCAAGTAAGATTGCGTATACAATGCTTGAAGAAGGTGCAACAGAGGAACAGATTAAGAAACATTTTATGGACAAGCATTATGCGAGCGAGGAAAAGGCAGACCTTGCACTTACAGTAGCAAGGAAAGAGTTAGATATACTTACGGATATGGATTATAAGACAGGCTACAGCCTGTATATTGGAATTCCATTCTGTCCAAGTATATGCCTGTACTGTTCATTTTCATCATATGCACTTGGTGCGTACAAAGACTATGTAGATAATTATGTTGATGCACTTATTAAGGAGATAAGATATGTCGCTGAATCCATGAAAGGCAGAAGACTGGATACAGTGTATATGGGTGGCGGAACACCTACAACTTTGAGTGCAGCACAGTTAGATAAAGTACTGACAGTGGTTGAAGAAGCATTTGACTTGAGCGCATGCCGCGAGCTTACTGTAGAAGCCGGCAGACCGGACAGCGTGACACCGGATAAATTCAAGGTTCTTAAAGCTCATAATGTGGGAAGAATATCTATTAATCCACAGACAATGAACCAGAAAACACTTGATTTAATCGGAAGAAAGCATACGGTTGAAGATATTAAGAATGCTTATGCAATGGCAAGAGAAGCAGGACTTGATAATATCAACATGGATATGATTCTTGGACTTCCGGGAGAGGGTGTAGACGAGGTTTACCATACACTTAATGAAATTAAGGCGATGCGGCCGGAGAGTCTTACCGTTCATTCACTTGCAATTAAGAGAGCTTCAAGACTTAATATATTGCGTCAGCAGTACACAGAGCTTTCAATCGAGAACACAGACAGTATTATCGCGATGACTGAGCAGACAGCAAGAGATCTCAACATGCAGCCTTATTATATGTACCGCCAGAAGAATATGGCAGGTAATTTTGAGAATGTTGGCTATGCAGTCCCGGGACTTGAATGTATATATAATATTCTTATTATGGAAGAGAAGCAGACGATAATTGCATGCGGCGCAGGTGCTTCAACTAAGGTTGTGTTCCATAATGAAGGTGATGAAAACCATTCTGTGCGTATTGAGCGAATCGAGAATGTCAAAGATGTCAGAAGCTATGTTGAGAGAATTGATGAGATGATTGAGAGAAAGCGGAAGTTCTTTGGGGAGAATGAGTTTTGATAAATGGAATGGATTGACTGGCATGGGGAATGTGATAAGCATAGGTAATCAGGGCTTTGATAGTATAAGAGAGAACAATTACTTTTTTATAGATAAAAGCAGTCTCATTAAAGAATGGTGGGATTCTGGTGATGTTGTTACTCTGATAATACGCCCTCGCAGGTTTGGCAAAACGCTTAATATGAGTATGCTTAATTGTTTTTTCTCTAGTAAATATGCTGGAAGGTCAGACTTGTTCAAAGGCTTATCAATATGGGATGATTCCAGTTACAGAGATATACAGGGAACTTATCCTGTCATATATCTCAGTTTTGCTGATGTTAAGCAGACAAGCTATGCCGAGGCAGTTTCTAAGATTAAGAGCATAATATTGGAAATGTACTCACAGTATGAAAGAATGATTGATAAGGATGCTTTGACGGACAGTCAGAGACAGCTGTTATCAACAATTAAGGTTGGAATGGATGATATTGCAGCCCAGAATTCATTAAAAATATTATCTTCTGTACTTGCAGAGACAACAGGAAAGAAAGTCATAATATTATTAGATGAATATGATACTCCTATGCAGGAGGCTTATCTTGACGGTTATTGGGATGAATTCACAGCATTTATAAGAGGATTCTTTAATGCAGCATTTAAGACAAATACGTATCTTGAGAGGGCTATGCTCACAGGTGTTACAAGAGTTTCAAAAGAATCAGCATTTTCAGATCTGAATAATCTTGTGGTTGTCACAACGACATCTGACAGATACAGTACATGCTTCGGATTCACACAGCAGGAAGTATATGCGGCACTTGACAGTTTTAATCTGGGTGAGCAGAAAGATAATGTCAAGAAATGGTATGACGGTTTCACATTTGGCAGACGCAAAGATATATATAATCCATGGTCAATAACGAATTATCTAAAAGAACAGAAGTTTATTCCGTATTGGGCACTTACAAGTTCTAATAGTATGATAAGCAGACTGATACAGTCGGCATCGATAGACATGAAGATGGATATGGAAACTCTCCTTAATGGTGGAGAAATAACCGTTTGCTTTGACGAGCAGATAGTATTCAGCCAGCTTGAAAATGATGAGAATGCAGTCTGGAGTCTGATGGTTGCCAGTGGATATCTTAAAGTATGCGAAGTTGAATACAGAGGCATGATGGGTAAACCATGGTATCATCTTGCTGTTACTAACATGGAAACACTCAGCATGTTTACAGGTATGTTTACAGGATGGTTTGCTGACAAAAGCACTAATTATAACAGCTTTGTCAAAGCATTTATCAGTGGGAATGTAAAAGAAATGAATATATACATGAATGATGTTGCTTTATCGACAATAAGTAATTTTGATTCAGGTATGCATCCTTCATCAGTCAGTGAACCTGAGCGTTTTTACCATGGTTTAGTCCTTGGATTATTGTCTGAATTGTATGATACTTACGAAGTGAAATCAAACAGAGAAAGCGGATATGCTCCAGGGTCGCCACCACCTAATACAATATCCACACCACCGAGCTGTCCTTGCAAGGCATCTTCGATGGAAGTTACAGGAGCAACAGCCACCAAATCTTCCATACTAACCTTCTGCGTTGCAGAAGATTGTTCTCTAGCACTGATACCTAAGTCATTCCGTTCGATTCGTTTTCCTTGCACAACAACTTCATTAATGGTCTGTGTATCATCTTTTAGGACAACATTCAACCGTGTCTGACCGTTGTATTTGATTCTTTCACTCTTTTTTCCAATATAAGAAAAAACGATGATCAGATTGTTCTCATTCGGGATCGGAAGGTTATAAATACCGTCCAGATTTGTGACAGTACCACCTAAAGAACGGTTTTGGGAGTTGAGAATATTTACGTTCACCCCTATCATAGGTTCTGCTGTCGTCCCGAACATCTCGGTCACTTTTCCAGAGAGGACTTTCGCTTGTCCGAAAGCTTCGCCAGTAGTTGCTGCGAATACGATAGCAATCAGTATGTATTTTAATAATTTCA